>Ga0214923_10006585_pt1 | contig 12987 bp, 11 predicted proteins | sample LL1510_MetaG_FD_177993 | JGI IMG/M metagenome (GOLD analysis project Ga0214923, IMG submission 177993) | Freshwater microbial communities from Lake Lanier, Atlanta, Georgia, United States - LL-1510 | ecosystem: Environmental > Aquatic > Freshwater > Lake | place: USA: Georgia | collected...
CCTGAAAATTGAGGCGGCTCTGATCGATCTCATCGGCATCGACGAACTGGTCAACGAGGTCCTTGGTTACGAGGCTATTTCCCACGGAAAGATGGACGTGCAAGAGCTGGTCGCCCTGTACGATGCGCCTAAGGGTATCATTCGGGATCAGGGGATTCTCTTAATCCGAATCAACCAGCTATTCAGGCATGGGATGGACCCCGAGGAACTGTATGAGGCTACGCGGGGTGTCTGGAAAATTGGCGCTAGGCGGAATTCGATCCGGTATGTTCTGGCGCTTTATCAAGGTGTGGTGAAGGAGGTTTATGCAGTGGAGGGTTGGAGACCAGCGAATTGGAGGGTTTATCGCTTTCGGGCAGAGGAATTGAAGGCACGCGAAAAGCAGGATGCAGACCGCTGGCAGTTTGAGGGCTCTGTAGCCAAGGAACCGATCCGTAGCAGGTATTTGGGCAAAGACGTATCTAAGTACTTGGTGAAAGGGGGCATGAACCCGATCCAGTACGTATAAGCCCTAGCCCAGCCAATGTCCTAGGGGGTTGGGTAAGATGAGGGGATGATGAATAAAGGAAAAAAGAAAATGAATAAGAACAAGGAGACGAAACTTAAGGTGAAGGGGCCGGAGGCGATTGAGGATGGGTTGATGGACATGGGCAGGGTTATTGAGGCAGGAGGACCCTGGACGCATCCTGAAATGGAAAGGATTCCGGAGTGGCGGGGGGCTGACATACGGATCACCAGTGACTTTAAGACGGACTTTAATGATCCGAACTACTTCGACCATGACCTGACGGTGCGGACACGTCATGCGGGGCCGGCGACGTGGTTTGTGTTCCAGATGCGGGACCTGTTCGATGGCTGGCTGGATTACGGCAACAAGTACGGCTTTTACGAGCTACTGGCACAGGCGGCGCTGGAGCACCTGGCGGCTAGCCAGCCAGAGCCGGAGGATGCCAAGCCGCTCTTAAGGGCCATGCTTACCCGGGCGTTCCTGATGCTGGAAGTTGCCAAGGAGCATCATGTGTGGCCTGATGATGCCATGATGGTTTTGCATTCTCAGGATCAAGAGGGAAATCAGGTTCGGATGAATTTGGAGGGACCAAGCTTTGAGTAAAAATATTTTATACTTCGCCTATGGCTCGAATTTATTCTTGGAGCAGATGCAGAAGCGGATTGGAGGGGAGCCGAAGGTGATTGGTGCGGCCTGTTTGGAGAACCATCGGCTCGGATTTACAATCCTGTCAAAAACCTGGAAGGGTGGGGTGGCCGACATTGTGCCTGAAGCTGGGTCGAAGGTATGGGGGGCGATCTATGAATTGACGGAAGAGCAGTTGGAAAAGATCGACCATTATGAGGGGTATAGAAAGGATCGAGATCCTAAAAAGAACTTTTACAACCGGCTACAGGTGGAGGTGGTGGATAAAAGAGGGGTAAAGCAGGCATGCTTAACTTACCAGGCAGAGGTAGGTGATGAGAAAAAGCGCAAGTACCTGTACCACAGGCCTTGTGAGCAGTATTGCGAGGTGATGCGAAAAGGCGGGGAGGACCATGGACTAGCAAAAGAGTTTTTTGAGCATTTAAAGACGGCTAGCATCACCCAGCGCAACCCCGTGGCGATGCGGATGAACGACACAAGCGGAATAACTTTTTGAAGTCAGGTTGAAAAAACATAATGAAATGACTGGCTGTTCATTTGGTAGGCCTTAAAAAAGAGTTGTGATAGCACCACGCAAGAAAAACGAGAAATCCACCTCGTACAAATTCATTGATCTATTCGCTGGGATTGGCGGTTTTCATCTGGCCTTTCATCGACTAGGTGCAAAGTGTGTTTTTGCGTCTGAAAAAGAAAAATATGCAAGATGGGCTTATGAAACTAACCACAAGAAGATATCGCCAGGTCTTTTTGCCAGCCCAGGCCTGTTCAATGATGACATTTTAAAGGCAAAGCCTGCTGACGTACCGGATCACGACATCCTTTGCGCGGGATTTCCATGCCAACCTTTCAGCCAGGCTGGGCATAAAAGAGGGTTCACGGAAAGCCACGAGGATCGGGGAAACATGTTTTTCATAATCTCCCGAATCATCCAAGCCAAGCGACCTAAAGCATTCTTTCTCGAAAACGTGAGGCACTTGGAAAATCATGATGGGGGCAGAACCTTTTCATTAATAAAAAAAACGCTTCAAGAGGATTTGGGTTATCGCATCGCCTATAAAATTGTTAGGGCATCTGACTACGGCCTGCCACAGCATCGCCCACGAATCTTTATTGTTGGCTTTAGAAGGGAAGATAATTATCCGATGAACTTTGTTTTTCCCGAGCCCAAGCCACTTCGATTCACAATGGATGAAGTATGGGGGGGGAAGTGTGGGAAGAGAGTTGGCTTCACCCTTCGTGTTGGAGGACGATCCTCATCAATTAAGGATAGAAGAAACTGGGACTCCTATCTTGTGGATGGGAAAGTCAGGCAGCTAGGGCCTGAACAGGGTCTTAAAATGATGGGATTCCCGCAATCATTCAAATTACCCGCTTCAAAAACTGCCTCGATGAAGCTTTTAGGCAATAGCGTTGCTGTGGATGCCGTCCATGCTGTTGCTGAGTCAATGATTTCCCACCTTAACAGTTATGGTAAGTGTTCGAGCTTAAGGATTAACATCCGCAAGGGTGAATTCGAACTAGTCTGTTAATATTGCCTTTGGCGGTTTCATCGTTACCCGATTACTCAGCGGTAAAACCCTCATGAGGGGGCGTTACTTCATTTGATGTAAGTTCACATACTTTCTTATAAAAAGGTGGGCTGTATAGTGTTCTGATTCAAATATTGTTGTTTTGGTTTTTTCGATACCTATAATCTTCATCTTTTGATCTTTTAATTATGATCAAAAGAAAAAAGGCATTACGACGCCAAAAGCCAAAAAAAGCACATAATGTTGGCGAGCAGGATGAACTGCTCGCTGTTCTAACCCTGATCTATCAAAAAACATCGGGGAAAAGCATCCGTGGTTTTCCTACTATTACTTCTGTTGAAACTCCTGCGGGGTGTATCTGTAAGGATTGGCAACTTGGACTTCAAGAGCCTGCATATTTAAAAACATTAAGTATTACCCAAATCAAAAAGATCGCCCAACAACACGGCTTTTTAAAGTCACCAGGCCGTTTTAAGGCAGATATCGTTATTAACGGGCAGGGGATTTCTCTTAAGTCAGACCGAGGAGCACCCCCAGCAATCGTCAATCACACTACAAGAAATGGCTGGGAGCAGGCGTGCCGATATATGAACGTAAGCATTGTGCCGCTTGATGAAGCGATAGATGGATATTGGTTAAGGCGACTAGCTGGTCAAATTAAAGAAGACGTTGCGAACAACCACCCAGATTCCCCTTTTAAGGATAGGCAGCATTTATTGACGCCAATGCTGGAATATTTCATGTATTACGGGTCTGGTTCCGGTGAATCAAAAGTGAAAGCATCTAAAGTTGTAAAGTTTGATGATCCTACAGACATATTAACTTGGTGTATTCTAAACCCAGCGGATGCTGTAGATAAGATATGGGATCGTTTGGTGTTTTCGATCAGGAGCAAGGGAATGCCTAAAAACTTTCCGCAAATGGAGCCCAACGATTCAGGCAAAAAGGTCTGTATTGAACGATGGACAAAGGACTGGCAGGGCAAATACCGTGGGGCGTTGCACGTTCGTGCCAGTTAGATCTAAATGGCCCTTAAGATGATCCGCTTGCATTTACGACCGGATTCTCCGAATTCTTATCAGCGACGCGCCATCCAAACCGAGGTCTATGGTTCGGCATCATAAATTCAAACGCGAATATCGGGATGCCCTTGTGTCCCTCTGGGCGAATAGCATACATTAATAAAACTCCCATTGAATCTGAAGCCAAACTTCGCAAATCGCCTGGCAGCATATTTATTTCCCTTTTAAAATTACCTGATGGCATCGTTGTTTTAGTAAGAAAGTGGGCTAATATTCTATGATCTGGCTCACCTATTGTGTTGAGTTTGTCTTTGTTATTATCCTTCCAGCCTCGGAATTTAACTCTAAGAACCCCACCCTCAAAAAGTGACCATACCCCACCCTTCCTGACCTTCTCAGTCTGGGGCATGATAATTGTCCAGTTCTTGATCCTGCATTCCTTGCTATTCAGAAAGATTCTAAATAACCTTTCGTTTTCATTACTAACTGTATTATGTGGCCGACGTATAGAACAAATAAGATCTTTAACTAAAGTGTGGTTTACATCTGGGCTGTAAAAAAACCTGAACTTATTCCCAAAAGAACCCTCTAGTGGTTTGTTCTTTTTAAAAAACTTTTTCCAGAGAATTTCATTATGCGCAATATTTGCTTTTTGAAGGTCAAAAGCGTTATTTTCATGAGGTCCACTGTATGTTAGGAATTCTAGTCTTGCATTCCACATCTGACCTCGTGCAACTGGTCTTAGTCGGGAATCTATTGACTCAATTAGTGGACGGATCTGGATGGGTGTAATACGTGTCCCATCATCGTTTCTATATTCATACCATTCTTTAAACTTAGCTCTCAGTCTCTCCTCATCAATACACACTGATTCGAAAAAACTATATATATCTACGGGCTCAGGTCTTGAAGGTTCAGCCCGAGAAATCCAAACTCTTACAAGATCACGGTATCCTGCTCTATAGCCGAACCATCGTCCCATTTGCATGAGAGCAGCTTCATTCGTAGACTTGCGTCTGAAATAAGTAACAGTAAGGCCTTCGATAGTATATCCTCGAGATAGCTTTAAACCTCCAAGTACTATTTTCCATATATCAACGCCATCAAACCTCAAATCTGCTGAGATCTCCTTATTTCCATTAACAACTAAGACAGGCCCATGCCCGTCAAACTCTGTGTCGATTTTTCGTACCGCTGTTGCGATATCGTTTAGCAACTCTTTAAAGTTTATTGGAAAGTATCTTTTATCACTACAGTGATTACTCCTTGCTTTGATATCATTCGAAAATAAGTCTTCTAATCTAGTTAATCCTCGCTCAGACAAGTATGCGCTTTTTTGCCAAATATCTAAGAGACGTTCTTTTGCAATCCTCATATCGCTTTGCCGTGTTGAATCTGAGAAGAACATTGTATGGTGTCGTTCTTTCTTTGATAAAACCCCGGACTTCTGCCTGTATAACTTCAGAGCACCTGCAAGAACAAATGCATCAATAGCATTTTGTACCTCATTATCATCCATGCCTCTAGATGATCTAATATCTCGAATGTGAAGGTATTTCTTTGGCTGTGGTTGGTCATCTGGTAACGGCAGAAGTTCGCTCGTTAGATCATGAAAATCAAGAATACCCATATATCCATCTGGCCTTGCTAGTGGGAGAATAAAATGTCGAGGGTATATATCGTTAGCATCGCTCGGATTAGTGAAACAATTAGCAACTGGAGTTGCTGTTACGCCAACATATTGAGCATTAGGCAAAACGCTTAACAACTTAATGAGCTGTTTATTAATTCCTTTTCTGCTATTTGTCTTTTGAGGATTAACAGTATTGACAGTAGCCTGGTCTGATTCGTCATCCAAAACCAAGACGCTTAAACTCTTTCGATCGGGTGTAGAAATCCCGCGCTCGATTGCGTTTATTAGGCTTTTGAGTCGTGATTCGTTCTTTTTAATTATTACTACACGACAAGAAGTAGAATCAATCCAGGCTTTCGGGAATGGGTTGCCAAGCGGCTTTCTGTAGTCATTTGAGCGAGTTGTTAAGCGCTCAATATCATTTGGTATTAATCCAAGTTTCGGCTTCGAATGTTCAATAAAACCCTCCCAGTCTTTTGCTTCTTTGTATCCATTTTCTATTTCGTGTACTTCTGGGTCACGCAGGAGAATTTCTTTTCCTACAACTTCTTTGTCGAATCTTCTTTGAGTCTGTTCACGTAATAAATCAGTCATCCCAGCCAAAACAATTATGAGTCGATACCCAACATCTATAGCAGATGCTATCGTCATATTCATCATCGTAGTCTTGCCACTCTGGACATATCCGACAACAAGACCACGACCCGCGAAACACAAATCAGATTTATTCTCCTTTGCCCAAGTTGGATCTGAAAGGTTACCGATAACAAACTCAGCAGCTTGTCTTACAAGCATAATGTTTGGGGGCGACCAATCTCGAGCAGAAAGATACTTTTCTAGAGAAGCTGCGTAGTATCGTGTAGATTCTTTTCTTTTATTATCATACCATTCAATGCTTTTACTTTGCTTAAACCCTCTGCTTGCATCGCGTGGAACAGGAAAACATTTATCAATTATCTGAATACATATGTCCGATAAAATTAATAACCTATATATTACTAAGCGCCTTTCATTTGTGCACGGCAGAGTCTTTTCTGCCCAAGGGTTCTGATCATTTTCATCCCGACCATCAAAGTCACTTAACCATGAATGAAAAAGCAAACGCACTTCGTCATTTTGGCATATTCTTGTGTCGTCAATATGTTTAACTAGAGCATCTAAATAGTCACCTGGGGAAATTTTTATTTCTTTAAAAGAAAGTGCGGAACTTACTTCTTTTAGAAAAAGATTTGGAAGTGGTGACTGATTTAGTGTACGCCTTAGTATATCGCAGATCGTATCTTTGTCTAATGGCTTATTCATGGTATTACTGAGACGAAACCAGGTGTTCCATCGGCGCATCCAAGTCCAGATAAATCAATTGAATACATAATAGATCGGATCCTGGTAGAAAGAGGGCCAAGAGAATTTTCAATCATTGATTCAACTACTCTTGGGCATTCATTATTAACGGTAACAAGATAAGGATCCTCACGTCTTATAAACGAACTCTTATAGTATGCCGTATGTTCTGAATGCCATCCAACTCGTTTTAGCCGGTCAATAAAGGCCTCTTTTAATTCACGACCATCAATCTCTTGAAGAATATTATCAATATAAGAAGATAAGCTAAATGCCCCTCTCGCATGCGACGGTGATGGTGCAAACTGTAATGAAAGAATGTAGAGCTCTCGACCTGGTGACGGTTGTAATTGGTTTATTGAGCCAATTGTATGAATACGCTTATCTGTTGCGGTTGATTTGACTTCAATATCAACATCCGTAAGGCAAAAGTCATGTTCAGCTTGAGGTGAGCGGTGCCAAGCATCGATTGCATATTCCCAGTGTTCTGAATTTGCCAGACGTCGTAAAAGCCATAGTTCTCCCAAAAGTCCGACTTGTTTTTCACGCGAGAGTAATGACTGTTGCTCAATGAGTTGGCCCCAACGTTTCCAGGCCTCATCGATTGCTACTGAAGCCTCTATATTATTAGAAGAAATTAGCTCAAGCACTTCAACTGCAAAATCATAAAAATACCTAAAAAGATCCGCATCGGAAGATGTAAGTACTAGTAGCTTATGATTCTCCTCCGTCTTTTTAATTCTAAGGTTGATTGCTTGGGGCAATACTGAAGGCATTGCATCGCTCGAAACCTTAATCTCAAGCGATAACTCTTTTGTGCCCGAAGTAAAAAGTATCCACGCAGGATGCGGCTCCTGAAGCAGCAACTTAAATGAATTTCCTTCAGAAATACGGGCCTCTAAATTAGGCCAGCTGATAATGCGGCTTTCAATCACGCTTCTTTTCATTTCAGAACTGAGTGTAGGGACTGATTTATTAAAGTCTCAATCTTCTCCAGGCGAGCGGTACTCCGCCCCTTAAAGTTATCCGCAAGGCTATAGTAAAGAAGCATTAGTGTCAGTGAAATGCCATTTTCGGTAGTCACAATGCGATTAAGAGCTCGCCGGTATATTTCATTCAAGATTAGTCTTTTTCGACTTCTATCTACTTTGAAAACGATTCCCGTAGATAAACGGCTCCACTTAGCTTTAATAGCTTCAGACTTCGGAAACTCTGACTTTTTAATTATATTTTGTAATTGAGGAGGAAGTCCAGACCCTGGAACAGGTAGGGTTGGCAATTTAGCCACTTGGTTTGGATCGCGTGTTCTAAAAACCGTTTGAGCAGTATCGAGCCAGTTTGCGTAACTTGTCCCGTCGCTTGCGGTAGCCGCTCTCATTGCTGAAATAAAGGATTGCGGGACTTTCGCTTTGTCTTTTGTGTAAACTATTCCAATGATGCGCTGGAGTTCTGGGGTTAATTCCAGCTCGATTCGTGCCAAGGAGAAATGTGCTTCAGGCGTTCGTATATTGCTCCAACCACCAGCAATTACTAATCGATCATTTAGATAAAAGTATAACCCTTGGCTATCAATTGTATTGGCGCGACCACCAACCCGACGGATCTTATATTCTGCCAGCTTTGTTCTTGGTGGCCATATATGTGCTTTTGCCTTTATAAAAAGTGGCTTACTCTGGGCGCCTTGGTTAATGGTTAAATTTAAAGTCTTTGGCCAACCTGGAGAGCCTGATTTTGGATATCTGAAGGGATTAATGGGCCTGACTTCTGTCTTCGAAATTATTCTTTCTGATTCCTGAACTTCGATAAATATCTTTGCATGATTGCTTTCGATAAAACGATGAAAGATAAGGCCAAGATGTGCATCAAGGTCTAAGGTTGCAGCCTTAAGATAACTCTCGATGTCCTCTTCACTTCGTGTGAAATCCTCAACTTCACGCCATTCAACAATAGTTCCGTAGCTTGATCTGATAGCGCTATTCTCCATCTTCATCGAAGACATATAATGTGACGCAACCGCCTCTTCTTTTAGAATCCCTAAGCGCTGTTTTGACAATTCGCTTTTAATTAATTCTCTACCAGCAGGCTGACCACTCTTTACGCGTGAAAATACCCATAGACGATTTGCCTGTGACAGTGATGCTGTTTTGAGCCCCACTCCATACATTCCAATATCCCGAGCTTTATGTGGGCTTTTATACCCAAAACGCATAACATTATCAAAGATGGCTGGATCGATTCCTGTGCCATCGTCAAGTACTTGAACAAAAACAAGCTGTGTGGCTGTTCGACCAAACCTAATAACTATAGTCTTCGATTTATGATCAAATGAGTTGTCTACTAGTTCCGAAATAGCATGGGGTAAGGGATATTCGCTTTTTGTCAATACCTCTGGAAGTGTTGGGTCGGGGGGGAGGTGAACCCAGCGATCTGCTCCCGCCATGCTGTCTTTGGATTTCCCCTTTTTCACCTTATCCTGGGTCTATGCAATAAGGGGTCTGACCCCCACCTCCCATTGCAGTAAGAATGTTGGCTTTCTTCTTGGTTGGGTAGAATATACATGCGAAACCGTTTTATTAAGTATTCATCACGTAACACCGAAGAAAAGTTTATATTTTTATTCATTCTGTGGGCAGTCATTGGCTTAATGAAATGATATTTAATGTGGCCAATGCGTATTTATTCTACGTTATCGGTCTTTTGGTTTGCTTCTCTGCTCTGAAACGCCGACGTTTTGATCTTCAGGGATTGGTGGGATGGAAAAGGCGGAAAGTAGAAGGTGCGAAATCATTCTCTTCCCCGATCAATCTTTGGCACGTAGGGGTTGACACAATCTTTATCGATATGGCCCTTGTAGGCTCCGTTCACTCCCCAGACTGAGTAGTAACTCCCATTATCCGTGGTATGGCCGGCAAAGGAGCCGTCTGCATTCCAGATTGCATCATCCGCTCTACCCTTTGCGCATCCGCCGCTGATGGCAAACCAACTGGCTATGATGATGAATGCCAACTTGGCTAGGGTCCATTTTGCTTCGCGGTCAGTCATATGTTTTCTCCTGTTGATCAATTTTCTTGGGTTCATTGGTGTTGTTAGTTTTCAGAAGCCGTGCTCCTTGAGCATGGCAATGGCATCCGCTTCGTCGGTGGCTTTTCCTTCCTCAATCAGGCTTTTGATTAGGCCAGCCCTGGTTTCACTTTCCTGGTGTTCGACGAACTTCTGGAATACCCATTCGGACGCAAGCTTGCGGTAATGTTCCCTCAGTTGGGGGTAGAGTTCAGACTCCACGGTGGTAAAAAATTCGAGGCGATCGCCCAGGTCGCCCTGAGAGTGGTTGCTCACGGTGTACGTCAGGCCAAGCCCGTAGCCATCATCGGAGTTGCCCTCGATCCGGGTTTGGTCGATCCAGTCAACAATCTGCCCAAGGGTGAGGGGATCGCGGGTGGGAAGCTTGGGGTAAAGGAATTCACCCTCGTACTCGTCGACAATGGAGTAGCGCAGGAGTCCGGTCTTGGTCCGGCGCGCACGGAGGCTGATCACATCCCGAAGGGTGGATTCTAGGACGATGCGGGCGATTTCCGTCTCGGTCGCCTGGTAGTCGGGCAAATATTCCCCGCCTAGAAAGCTGGGGTGGATCCGGCCCAAGGATTCGCGTTCGGGCGTGGTGAGGATGTCTTTGGATAGACCCGGTTTGACTTGGTCGAGCTGCTCTAGGGAATGGAAATCCCGGATGAGGCGACGCCGGTTTTCGCCCTTCACATTGCGAAGGGTGGCGTGGAGGACCGAGGAGTCGTCCCAATAGGATTGGGGCCGCTGGGTGTAGTCGACCCCCTTAAAACGTTTGGGAGTGAATCCCGGGGTTGAGGCGGGGGTGTCGGATGTGGATTTGTTTTTATTGCTCATGGTTGTTTGTTTTATTTCTCATCAACTGGGGTGCGAAAGAGGATGACTTGGCTTTGGCCGGTCTGGGATCCCCAGACGGAGGTGCCGGCACGGGTCCCGAGAGCGTTGAAGTTGCCGTTTTCGTCGACGTCCCCGATATAGACGTTGCCCTGGGAGACGATGAGTACGCGGTCGGTATCAAGACCTTCCTGATGCTCAATGTTTACGTAGCTACCGAAGTTGTCGAAGAGCGTGTCGTCACTACGACAAAAAGCGCAACTCAGAAGCAGAAGGGTGGTGAGGCAGGATGAAAGATTTAGTTTATTTTTGGTGTTCATGTGGGGTTTCCTTAGTTGGTGTTGGGGTTGTGGGGTCTGGGCACGGGCCGTTAGGGGTAACGGCCCCTACCGGTGATGTGGGTTTGCGGATGGAGATGATCCCGATTCCTTCGGTGAAGATGGGGTCGTCCGATTTCTTTAGTCCGAGGTCGATGATTTTAGCCATGGTTAGTTACCTCCTGGGAATTGGTGGTTGCGGGGTTGGACGATCTTGCCGTCGGCCAGGCCGCCGGGCTTGAAGAGCTCGTCGACAAGGGAATCAACCCAGTCCTCATATTTCTGGCCGGGGGCAGGCCGTGACAGAAAGACCAGTTTGGGTTCGTCTTTTTGGGGATAGTTCTTTTCGCTCATGGTTTTTGAATCTCCTTGCACCATGAGGGGGGATTTCTGTTCGGCCCAAAGTGGTCGGGCCGCACATCGGAGGAAACGTTTGGTTTCCTCCAAGCCACCGTGAGTCCCTCCTCCGGTTGGCGCCGGTTCAGCTTTGAGGGCTGAACCGAACTCGTGATGCAGTAGTTGATTTGCCATAGGTGCGTAGAAGGGGCAAGGGGTGCGTGTGTCATAAGAATGGTGGAAGGTAGAAGGGGGCAGGTGGCCCTCCGTCGCTCAGTCTCGGTAAACCTCGCTGAGCTTTGGAGGGCTGCGCCCTCCGTCGCTCAGTCTCGGTAAACCTCGCTGAGCTTTGGAGGGCTGCGCCCTCCGTCGCTCTGAACCTCGCGGCTCGGGCGGAGCTTTCTCCTTCGCCAAGGCTTCGGAGAACGCGTTGGAGGGTTAAAGGTGCAAGGCGGGAGGAGTTATCGGTTCGCTTGAAGAAGCCAAGAATGAGAATGGCGTGGGCTTAAACTGAGGTGGAACGGGGAATTTGCATCGGGTAGATTGTGGGGATGTTGAATGAGGTGGCCTTGGGGAGCTTGGGCGTGGCGGCGAAAGGCTGATCGGGGGCGGTTATGGAGCTTATGCCGTTCCTGGCAGATGCCGTGGGTGGGGAAGACCTGCTGATTCGCGGGGCCGCGTTGGCGGCGGGTTTATACCTTTTCTGGGTGATGACCCGGGCGGTGGTCTGGGGCATGTTGGTGCCGCGGCCGAAGCACCAGAGTATAGTTCGTTGGATCAGCCGCGCCGTTCATGTTCTTTTCCGCGGCATGGCCCATCGCGCGCGCAATTATGCGCAGCTGGACCAGTGCCTGGCGGCGCAGGGCCCGGTCAGTGCGTTGGTGTATCTGGCCCTCACGTTCCTGATCTTCGTCGGCGTCTTTGGCCTATTGGAATATGGGCTGACGGGGTGCGCACCGATGGAGGCTCTCTATCGTGCCGGCTCGAGCCTAACGACGATCGGCGTGGTGAATGCCTCGGGCTTTCTCGCCCTGACGGTCATGTTCGTCGCAGCCTTCACGGGATCAACCATCATCGCGATCTTCATCGGCTTCCTCCTGACCTTTTTTTCGGCCTATACGGCCCGGGAGAGCTATATGACCAAGATCTCGCTGTTGGTGGGGGAGCCGGGGTGGGGGGCGGAGATGGTGGCGCGGGTGCATCGGTTGCAGATCGCCTGGTCGGACGGCGAAGTTAGCAGGTGTGCGGACTGGGTCTGCACGATGCGGATGAACCAGTACATTTTCCCGCTGCTCAACCATTTCCGCTCCCCGGTGAGCGACCGCCACTGGACGGTCACGCTGCTGGCCATCATGGATGGAGTCGCCCTCCAGGCCACGGTCATTGAGGGGAAGCTTTCGACGAGTGCTGCCCGGCTGCTCGCGCAGGGGGCGCAAACGTTCCGCTCGCTGCGGGCGATTGAAATGTCCCGCATCGTCAGCACGGAGGGCGAGAACAGCATAGTGGGCTGGTTGTTTGAGGAGCAAATGATGGGCGCCCAGCCGGGTGGGGCGGTGCCGGAGAGCGGCATTCAGCGCGCCGATTGGGACCAAGCGATGGACTTTCTCGCTGCCCAAGGCGTTCCGTTGCTTGCGGACCGGGAATCGTCATGGCGTGCCTTCAGCCGCATCCGTTCTTATTATTTCGAGCCAGCCTACTTTTTGGCCAAGCATCTGTCGGCGGTGAACGCCCCGTGGTCCGGGCAGCGGCATCCGGCCTTTGA
>Ga0214923_10006588_pt1 | contig 12986 bp, 19 predicted proteins | sample LL1510_MetaG_FD_177993 | JGI IMG/M metagenome (GOLD analysis project Ga0214923, IMG submission 177993) | Freshwater microbial communities from Lake Lanier, Atlanta, Georgia, United States - LL-1510 | ecosystem: Environmental > Aquatic > Freshwater > Lake | place: USA: Georgia | collected...
GTAGACCTAGTTCATATTGATGAAGGCAAAACTCTTTATAAAGGCCAAGAATTTATCGCCAAGTAAGTTGCATCAAACAGAGGGCTCACCAGAAATGGTGGGCCCTTTGGCATTATTAATAATGATAGATATGGGAAAATAAGGTATGAGCAGGTCAGAAGAGTTCTTTCATGGTAGTACTAGCCACTTAAAGGTTGGGGATATATTACAGCCCGGTCTAGAAAGCAATGAAGAAGAATATCAAGGTAGAGCAGCTCATGCCACAACTGATTTCGGAACCGCTAGTCTATACGCAGGGGGTCAGCACCTAATAGGTGCAGGAGTTAGACAGACTATGACCCCAAAACGAGGAAATGTATATCGTGTAGAGCCCGTAGATGCTAATGAAATGCGCCAAGCAACCTCAAAGTTAAATACTAGAATTACTGGGCACGTAGCCTCTGAAAAAGGATTTAGAGTCTTAGGAGTAGCAACTCGTCCAGACAATGCTCCTGAATACCCTAAATTAATTGAACCTGACAATTCTTAATAATTAAAGGAAAATAGGGAAATGAGTAGACCGGCAGAGTTTTGGCATGGAACACATGTTTCCTTTAAACCTGGGGATATAATTACTCCTAGAGATTCTCGTGATGGTGCTTCTAATTTTGAGGTTTCTGATCCAAATGATAAAACTGGATGGAATGCCGGCAATAGAGCGTATGCAACTGACTCAGTTGAAATAGCAGAGTGGTATGCCCAACGTGCAGCTAAAAAACATGGGGAAGGACGAGTATATAAGGTAGAGCCAGTAGATCCTTCTGATCTAGAGGAAGATAAATATGGGGGAGGCTTTGATAAGCCTGCCTACCAAAGCCCATCTGGATTTAGAGTAGTTAGTGAACATCGCTCTGGAGTATGTAGAAAGTGCTATACCTTACGAAATACTGAAGGAAACTGTGCTTGTCCTGACAACTCTCAATAAATAAAGGAAAATAAGATCATGGCAGTTCCAATAGATCCAAAAGCTTATAGAGAAGCAAAAAATAGACAAGAAGGTCTAGAGTTTGCTCATAAAATGGGACTTCATCAAGGAAATCCTGATCCTAAACAGGGCGGATGTATTTCTTGTTTTACAGATCAAAACAATCACCGTATGTTCCACACTAAGAATAATCAAGACCCTAAGTGCGCATACTGCCGTCCTAAAAAGGGATAACTGTGAGCTCACATTCTGAAGGTAGGCAGTGGAGAGCGCTTCCATCTAGATGGACATCTGCTAAAGGTGAAAAAGGTTCTATATACTCTCGTAATTCGGACGGCACTGTAACTAGAACTAAAACTGCCGAACTTCAAGCAGAGCAGGCAAAACGAGGAATAAATCAAGACCAGTCAATGACTATGCACAATACTAGATTTGTGCATCCTGACCATCATCAAGGACTTATTTACTCACAGATGGGCAAAACTATTGTGCAAAACGGAGTTATACATAAAGCCGTTCCACTAGGCCCTGGTAAAGGATTAGGCTCAGAACCAATTCCAGATGAACATATATCTTCACACCCTAAAGTGGGTTGGATTCCTGTAGAATGGAATAACCCTGATGAGCAAGGTAAGCAGATGACTCATTTAGGTCATCCGATAGTTGAGGTAAATTAATGCCTAGTTCACATCAAAATTGGCAATACCTGGGTGGTAATGGGTTTATTGGTTCATACACCACAACAGGTGGTGGTGGTACGCCCGTAACAGGTCGCAGCGAGCTTGACTTTGCCCGTATGGGTGTAGGCAAAATTCCTTCTGCTGAATACCCAGATGGCTATTTAGGAACTATTCGTTCCCGCCGTGATGACCGTGGAAATGGTACTGATACGGTATTAGATTCTTTAAAAAATCGTAGTACTCAAAGAGCTTACCAGCGTGGAGTTCACAAGGGTGAGCGTATTGATCCCGGCCAATACTACTGGCCAGATGGTCTTGAGCCTGACGCAAGAATGAGAGTTCGTCCAAAGATCATTAATAATAACGGGGCAACCAATATTTTAGTGCCCAGATACGCAATCGACGCTACTCTAGCACCAGCACCGGCATTAATTAATGATGGTAAATCAGATATGCACGCAAATGATCCAGCAGAAGTTAATAAATACCGCGCAGCTGGCCTAGCTCACCTAACCCCAAGGTGGAATAATTAATGAACTCTCAGGATAGTATTTATAACCGTAGGCCTTGGAACGAAGGACAAACCCAGCCCGATACTAGAGGCCCTAGATACGATTACATGGGTCCTTTTTCAGATATCCAAGATCAGCTAACATCTCAAGCTCTAGCAGCTAATACTGTTCCGGGAGAATTTCTAGCAGATATAGTTAGACCTCCCTTGCCGCAAGTACAGTTATTTAGATCTAGATATGGGTATAGGGTACGAGAATTAGGTATTTCTGACATTATGGATGTAGATGCAATTTACGCAGAGCCTCGTACAGAAACACAAGGTGCTGCAGGATTTGAAGGAACTAGCAGAAATAGCTCAGGCAATGCTGCCTGGTAAAAAAGGATAGATATGGCAAAAGAAGAAAAGCCAAAACCTATTGGCGTTGCAGAAGTTACCCGCGCACAGGTACGGCAGGAATTAGATAGACGTCGTAAAAAAAGAGAAGGTCTTGGAAAATGCCATAAATGCGGTGAGCAGCGTCAATTAGTAACTACTCAAAAGAGAACTGACAGTAATGTAATTAATGACTTAACCTCAGCAGAAGTAGGTCCAACAAGTCAAACTCCCGCTTGCCCTAATTGTGATGAAGAATTATTTAGAAGTGAGCCACTTATTGCTGGCGGTAAAAGTGAAGCAGATCCAGAAAAGATAAACACTAATAACAATGAGTTATCTGCACACTACAAAGCAACTGGACAAATTCATCCAGCGTTAGCAACTATTGCCGATTTAGTAGAGCATCAAAAAAGAAATCCAGGTGCATTTAGCTGGCACTTTGAAGACGAAGCTTGTGATAAAGGCTGCCGGTCTATGCAGCACAGATTAGTAGATCCGGCAAATGCTCATTTAGGATTATCTATACTAGATCAACTTGCTAACAGAAGAGCAGTTCTACATATTGATTTGAGAACAAAGGACCAAAGAGATCCTACTCACAAAGACTATTCCCCAAACCCTATGTGGGTAAAGGACTATACGTATGGTCGTTTCAATGCAGGTTCATGGAAAATGGAAATGATAAAACTTAGATCCACATCAGCAGAGCATGGATTTCTAGACCATTTTACGGGGAGGGAAATTCAAAACCCAGAAGATAATAACCAAACTATTGGCAGAGGACTGTCGAATCAAAAGGTCTTTCCTTTTGAAGCTCGTGAAGCTATGGGCGCTACTGAAGCTAGTTTGCAAGCTGAGGCTCATGAACGCGGAGCTCACAAAGGCCGCAATATTGAGGCTTGCCCTACTTGTAATCCTTCTGGTAATCAGAGCCCAGTAAGTGCAGCTTTGCAGACCGCTTACCACGACGCCGGCTTGCATAAAACGGCAGTAAACGGATGTCCGCTATGCAGTCAAGAGTAAGCACAGACACTGTTTACAACTTCTCCGGCGTATGCAAAAAATGCGGAGATGTGGTTAGCCCTGTAAAAAAGGTATTTACAGGTAATAATAAAGATCTATGCCCCGAGTGTAAAAACGACGAGTTTAGCGCTCGTCTTAAGAGAGGACTAGGATGAACCCAGATCAGCCAGCAGTGCCGGATATCTGCTCGGAAGAAGGCTGCTCACGTCCTACTTCAGATCGACATTGGCATCCAAAAGAGCCTGTAATGCCTCAGTACATAGTAGAGCGTAGAAAAAAAGAACAGCAAAATAAGGATAAAGACTCCCTATTACAGGCACAAGTTGATAGTATTAATAAGCACATTCTAGGTAAGGATTAAATCATGGCAGTTTACCAAAACAGATCTCGTAAAAAGGGACTTGAAGACGGCGCAACAGACGGAAAGTACCGCAAGGTACGTCCCAATACTGAAGTATCTCCAGGTCTTGGTGAAGAATTAGTTAAGGCTAATCGTGCAGGTTTGCACCCATTCTTTAACTATGGCTTTATTGACACAGAGACTCAGAACAAAGTTGTACCAGGTGCTTCAGACGCTAAGAGTGCTGCCGCACAGTCTTATGGCGCTCCAACTTCGTACATTAATAATTACATGACTCAACAGGAGCAGTAATGGCCTTTTTTAGTAAAGCTGGTAAGACTTCCGGGGTCTGCAGAGACTGCAATACTCTCACTAATAAAGCAGGAGAATGCGCGTGTACTTCAGGTAGTGGACACGCTACCTGCTCGGGCTGTGGAGCAAACGGATTTGTTCCAAATAAGAACGCGGATGAGTCTGAAATTCGCGGCAAAATTGGATGCATTTGCTCATGAGCTATGAAGATGAGGATGAGGGCTTAACTCATCAAGAGCGCATGTTCAAAGAACTATACGCAAGAAGAAACAGCGAAGACTTAAATAAAATCTTAGTAACTGCTTTAAGAAGACTACATAGTACAGAGGATTAACAAATGGGTTCTGATCAAGTTGATTTTGGAGCCTATAATGCCGCCGGTAAACAGCTGGGCAAAGCTCAAGAGCTATTGTCTGATCATTACATGGGGCAGCACACTGAAGACTTTAATGAAAATTGTCCGGGATGTGCACAGCAAGCTAGTGTTAATATTGACACAGGTGAAGAACAAGCTGAAGACTTAAAGTTTGACCCTAAATGGGAAGAAATCCCAGAATACTCTGAACCAGAGCCGTCTACACCAATAGATAGTTTTGATGACGATACCCCAGAAAATATTGACGATCTTGTCGATAAGCTTAGTGGGGAAGACATAGAGCACCATAGTGAAATTTTCTCTAGATTAGCTCATAAAAAATATACAGCTGCTGAAATTATAAATGCTAAAGCAGCCGGTCCAGCATGCGATTATGTTCCTGGCGGTAGAAATGCACGAAAAGGTGCTTTATCTACTTGCCCAAACGCAGCTACCCATTTTGTATTTAATCAAAATCTTGATCCTAAAGTAGATGAAAAAGGCGATTACCTTTATTGGGATGAAAAAGACCCAGGACATTTTGTGTGCAATGAGCACGCTGATGATGCTGTTCACGACATTGACAATGATGAAATCAATGACGTTATTGACAAAAACCCAGGAACTCTTGTTAAAGATCTTAAAGATAAATTGGTAAATTTTGGCAAAAAAATTCCTTTACAAGAAATAGATGAATCTTTTATTAAAAACTCAAGACATAAAGAGAAAAGATTCAGAATAGCTTACGCAATAAATTTGGGAACATACAGAGCTGCCTCTTTCAAAGGTAAAGGAAAAAATGAAGGAGATTTTCCATTAGCCGAAAGAATGGAAAATGAAACCCCTCTTGAACACCTAGTAAGACAGGCCAAAACACGTCGTGAAAAGGCGCTAGCAGCTGACGCTAAGCGTCAATCTCTCTGGAGAAAAAGAAAAAAAGAAGGAGTACCTGCAGACCCTAACAATAAAGGGGGTCGTAAAATACCGCAGGATGAGGCGGGTAAAACAGAAGTACGAACTAGAGACGTTAGTCAGGTATTAAAAAGAGCTGAAAATATTCTTAGAGCTGCCGGAGATCCAATTCTCTTAGATGAAGATGCTACTGCAGAAGAAAAAATACTAAGAGCATCCGTACACGCACAGAGCGGTTTAAAATTTAGTGGCGTAGACGCATCACAACAAATGCAGGTTAACCCAAGTGGTACTAGAACTCCAGGAATAGACGAAAGACTTATAAACCCGGCTGATGCCGTATCCCCACGCGAGCCTTTTAGATCTTATGGAGTCCCTCCAACTGAAGATGTACAAGGAATAATGAAAACAGGCGCCCATGTTTTTTCTAGGATCGGCCCTGACAGAATTAGTATTCTAGACGATAAACGAACAGACGCACCAAAATTTGAAGCCTCTGACGGTAAAATAGTTGATTACGTTACTGGTGAAGAAGGCCATCCAGGAATGCAGATTATCAATACTGATAGAGGTATTGTTAATAATGAGAATCCTTACAGCTTAACTATAAAAAATCACCGACAAGCCGGATTAATAACTATGTGGGAAGGAAATGTACACTATGTACATCAAGTACCCCACACAGAGCATTTTTATAAACTTCTAGCAACTCACGGTCTTGAAAATATTCACAAATTACCTGCAGAAGCTTTTGGAAGACATTTAACTGATAATCAAGGCAATCCTAGATATCTTTACGTACCTTCTACCGTTCCTGTAAATTTTCAGGCTGCAGAAGGCACAGATGCAAGTAAGTTACCAGAGCTTATTAAAAAAGAATATGCTAAAGCTCCTACTGCTAGTAGTCAACAGCTTTTTGATACACGTCTTATAAACAGAGGCGAGCCCATACATCTTTCAGAAGAGCAGGATGCAGGCGGTCAAGCAGAGAATTTGGTAAAAGCACTTAGAGCAATGCCTCGTTCAAGACGTACGTGGGACAATAGTGAGAAAATTTCTGAATTTTTAAACGGATCGGATGATTAATATGGCTGATGAATCTACTACTCCTGAAGAGCCTACTACACTAAGAGACAAAATTAGAGAGGCTAATAGACTCTTAGCAAAACCTCCTTCAAGAGCTCAAATATCTGCGCCTAGAAGAAATTTTACTTTTGAGCCTAAAATTCCTGGAGTACCTCGTACACAGAGAGAACCAAACCCAGGATTTAACTCAGATCCAGAATACACTGCAGCTTCACAAGCTCATTATGATTTTCAACAAGGTGAGCTAGAGGATTACGGTATTGCTCTTGCTCAGTACCAGGATGCTCTAAAACTACATGCTAGTAACATAAAGCAAGGCATAGATTCAGAGCCCCCAATCCCACCTAAAATGCCTACCGCCCCACCAGAGTCAAAAGTAATCCGAACTCCCAGTGAGGCTAGAAGATGGTACAAGTCTTTAAGTAGAGCTCAGTCTATTAGTATTTCCCGAGCTGGGTTAGACCGCCAGGCTTCAGGAGCCACAGGCAGTAAATTTGATACCGAGTCTGTTACTACTCAACAATTGTCCTCAGAAGAGCTTAGAAAACGCCAAGAAGAGGCTCTAGAACGCCGTTTTGGCCAAACTCCTTTGAATTAACTGCGGATAAATTCACAAAGTGCGTGTACAGTAGTGTATGTAACTACGACAAGGAGCACTAGTGGGCATTCCAATATTAGGCCAACCTGGCGGCGCTGCTGCCGATAAAGGCCCAGTCAAGGAAATTGTTGACAATGGACCTAAAATTCGCATACTTTATTGCTGGAACTGCAGGACTATTGAGGAGCTTCCAGACTTTGAAGGGCGTCCTGAGGATGATTTACTTTTAGAAATCATAATTGAACCTCATCAGACTACCGGCGTACCTCACAAAGGAACTTTATTTAAAGTGCCTGTAGGTATTTGGTCTGTTCAATCACAGCGGGAAGAAATCATTAAGCAAATGCGCGAGCAGATTTCCGGTGGCCTAGCTAATCTTGATCCAGACTATTACACAACTAAAGCAACCTTCTATGAAGATGCAATGAAGTGCTATTCAGCACACTTGCGTCCAAAAGATAGCTGTGGTGACTGGAAATCAGAAAGCAAGAGGCTATTGCCTAAAACAGATTCTTTGCGCAAAGACGCAGGACTTATGACAGCAAAACAATCAGCAGGCACACGAGTTTACTTATGTGACTTCTGTCCAGTAAAATCAGTAGTAATGACTAAGCAGCGAAAAGCTGCTGGAATGTATAACGAATAGGAAAACAAATGACCGATACACCCGTAGAAGAAACCACAGAAGAAACCAAGGTAGAGGTTCCAGACCTAGCTCTACCAAAAATCAAGACAGCTTTTGTAATCGCAATTGATGTAGATGGCAAAGTCTATCTTGAGTTTAGCCCAGATATTTTACGCCTAGAAGTAGAGCGTGAAACATCTCTTATTGAAGTACGTCGCTATCTGTCAGAAATCCTTATGGATCTTCAGGCACAGGCAGCAGCCGAATACACTGTTACCGCACTAACCGCACGCTCTGCACAGCCAACTGCAGAATAATTATTAAGGAGAAGAATCAATATGTATGTAGAGATGGTATGTAACTGCGAGTCCTCTTTTACTATTGATTCTGACGGAGATAATAACGAATCTCTTTGGACGCTCGCCTGGAGGTTCGCAAACGCACACGTACACTGTGGGTTTGTGACCTTCGGCGATGCGCCCGAAGGAGAGCGTGAAACTTATGGGGATGAGAAAATCTCCACAAAAAAGCAAACCGTAGAAGATTTAAGTGAGGATGAAGAAGAATGAGCTATGATTCATTTAGAAATGTCGGCGTAGAGCCCGGCTCGACTTCTTACTTTAGTGAGCCTAGCACAGGCCTTGACCCGCATATCTTTGAAGGTAATCACCTACGCTCGTGGGTACGAAATAGTGTTTTAAGAATGCTGTTTGACCACCTTGCAGTTCAGTACAGAGACCCACATCGCTGGGTATCTGCTTGGCTTGCTGGCTCAGCAGTATCTTACCAATGGGAAAGTGACAGAGATCCTGGAGATCTTGATTGCCTTGTAGGCATTGACTATGTAAATTTTAGAAGACTAAACTCAGACTACGCCGGACTATCAAATGATGAGATTGCCGCTATGTTCAATGAGGAATTCTCTAATAGCCTAATGCCTACCACATCAAACTGGGAAGGCTTTGAGCTAACCTACTATGTCAATCCTCAAACAAATATTATTGACATTAATCCTTATGCAGCCTACGACTTAATTAATGATAAGTGGACTGTAGAGCCTGAAAAGAACCCAAGTCCCCCTTACTCTCGAGTATGGGAGCAATCAGCTGACCGGGATTACACCGAGGGCATGGCAGTTATCAAACGCTATAGCCAAGCATTAACAGAGTTTAACGGCTCTGTCTCCACTCCAAACCGAGTAAACGCTGAGCGAAAGCTACAAATGGCAATTGACCAAGCCGCAGATCTATACGAAAACATTCATAAAGGTCGTAAAGCAGCATTTAGCAAGACCGGTGCAGGCTATGCAGATTACAACAACTACCGCTGGCAAGCTGGTAAGAAGTCTGGAATTGTCCAAGCTCTTAGGCAAATTAAGGAGTATAGAGACGCAGCTCGTAAAAGTACTGAAGCTGAAACCTACGGCGTAGAGTTGCCAACTCCAAACATACTGATTAGGCGTGCGGCGACTAGAAAGAATCTTTAACTATGACCGCAATATTAGTTGTAGATGGTGTTCTTAGAAGAGATAACGGCGAGCCTATACCGGAAGGACTAAAGCTTTTTAGAACTTTAGTTGTATCTTACAGAGTAGTTTTGTCTAGTAATGATACCCCCAAAGAAATTGATCATTGGCTGAAGACTAACTATGTCTTTGATTATGGCAATGTACTAGACAATACAAGCTTCTACGAGGGCCAGGATATCCGATTGCGGCATCTAGAATTGTCGCGAGGAGATGGAAAAGTTGAACTATATGTAGACGCTGACCCAGATCTATGCGCTGAAGTTCTATCTATGGGTATACCCACTATCTTGTTTTCTACACCTTCTTATTTAAAATCTCAGAGAAGGATCAAGCCCTGGACCGCCATAGCTGAAGAGCAAGAGCGTCAAAAACTCAAGAGGGCAGAAAACTACTCTAAGTACTTAGATAATGACTTTGAAGGTATACGATTTGAATGACCCTAGTATTTCTGGGCGGAGAAGTCCCATCACACAGAGGCCTATTAGTTAACAATGGTGTAAAAGCTGTTGGCATTAACTACTGGGCCCTAAAACGACGTGGATTGCCCAAAACCAAAGACTATCTATTATCAGAGAGATACGACCCAGATATTCAAATATTTGTAGATAGCGGATCCTTGACGAGCTTGAAGTCAAACCTTTCTCGAATGGAGCTGGAAGCTTACTGCGAGGAATACCAGGATTGGGTATCTCTTAATGAAGAGCGAATTGCTGGAGCAACTGAGTTTCATCACCCGCATTTAGCTGATGACTGGGTAGAAAAACAGCGAGAAGAGTTCTGGGCTTACACTGTACCGGGTGTCTTTTGGCCTATTTGGGAACCGGATCAAGGCCCAATGGAGCTATTTAGACTAGCCAAGAACTATGAGAATGTGGCTATCCCCGGCTCTGCTGTAGAATCTGAGCTGACTTTAGCTGCCAGAATTAGATCCCTGAAGACTCAGTTTGATTTTGATTTACACGGTATGGCTTGCGCTAAGCCAGATAACCTGCGGCAAATACCATTTACCACAGCAAGTACTCTATCCTGGCTTTCTCCTATGATGCGGGGAGAAACTATCGTATGGGATGGCACTAAGCTTGTCCGGTATCCTAAAAGTATGAAGGCGCAGGCCCGCCCCCGCTACAAAAGAATCATAGAGAATGCGGGTCTAGACTTTGATAAGATTATGAATGACGACCCAAATGAGGTAACTCGCCTAACTATTTGGTCCTACTTACAATTGGAGAAATCATTGGATAAAAATCGCCCACTGTTATCAGATAACAGCGATGATAGGGATGACCCAGGAAATGCGGAAACAGGGGGTCTAGTACCTGTTAATAGTGACCCTGAGGTGCGGAAAGAATTAGCCCCTAGAGAGCCCTCAGAGAGGGCTACACTGCCCGTTTTTGGGGTAACTAATAACCTGATAGTAGAGAAAGATGAGACCGGCAGAGACGTTGTCAGGAACGCCCCAGTACTTAACTCTACACCTCAATCTTTACGCCAATGTGATACCTGTTTTGTAGCCTCAAACTGCCCTGCTTTTAAGCCTCAAAGTGCCTGTGCATTTAGCCTTCCAGTAGAGGTAAAAACCAAGGATCAGCTCCGTGCTTTACTAAATGCAGTCATCGAAATGCAGGGCATGCGTGTAGCATTTGCAAGGTTTTCTGAGGAATTAAATGGTGGCTACCCTGACCCCAATACGGGCCAAGAAATTGATAGACTATTCAAGATAGTTGAACAATTAAAGAAGCTAGAATCTAATAATGAGTTTGTAAGAATGACGCTCGAACGGCAGACTTCAGGCGGCATTTTAAGTAACCTTTTTGGAGACCGAGCATCGGTCTTAAAGGAGCTTCCAAACGACGGATTATCTGAAAATCAAGTAACAGAAATCATCGTAGATCAGATTGAAGACTAAAGTTATCAGACCCTGATAACAGTGACTAATGCCGTGAATCGGTACTTAGTAAATTTGACAGTTAAAACAACCTGTGTAGAGTTATGTCTACAACCGAATAGAAAAGGAGTAAGAGTGTTCTCTTTCCACTTAAATGACGACTTTGTAAGCTCGTACAATACGCGCCAAGTCCCTTGGGGATATACAGATGCCGGAGGCAACTCTGTGGGTGAAATCACGTTTATGCGTACATACTCTCGTCTTAAAAAAGACGGAACTAAAGAAACTTGGGTAGATGTATGCCGCCGCGTAATTGAAGGTATGTACTCAATTCAGAAAGATCATTGTTCAGACAATCGTTTGCCTTGGAATGGCCAGCAAGCTCAGGCCTCAGCTCAAGAGGCGTTTGACCGCCTATTCAATCTTAAGTGGACACCTCCAGGTCGTGGACTTTGGATGATGGGTACTGAGTATGTAATGGAGAAGAAAAACTCAGCTGCGCTGCAGAACTGTGCTTTTGTTTCTACAGCTAGCATGACTAAACATAATCCAGCTAAGCCATTTGCATTCCTAATGGAAGCCTCTATGCTCGGAATTGGGGTAGGTTTCGATACTAAAGGCAAGGATAAAGAGTTTATTGTTCACCAGCCTAAAAAAGATGCAGTAGATCATCATGTAATCCCAGATACCCGCGAAGGTTGGGTAGAATCAATGACTCTGCTTGTTAATTCTTATTTAAAGGCAGACCAGTACCCTGTTGAGTTTAACTATGATGAGATTCGCCCAGCAGGTGAGCCTATCAAGGGATTTGGTGGAACATCCTCCGGCCCACAACCACTGATCAAGCTGCACGCAGCTCTTCGTGAAGTATTAGACGCGAAGATTGGCCAGCAATTAGATTCAATTCTTATCACTGATATTGCCAACCTCATTGGTGTATGCGTTGTGTCCGGTAACGTTCGCCGCTCAGCTGAGCTAGCTTTGGGACAGCCAGACGACGTAGATTTTATCAATGCTAAGAATTCGGAGAAGTTCCCAGTACGTAACTCTTATGATCCGGAGAAGCCAGGCTGGGGCTGGATGTCTAACAACTCTCTTGAAGCTACTGTTGGCATGGACTACACGCCATTTGTAGAAAACATTGCGCTAAACGGTGAGCCAGGATTTATTTGGTTAGACACATCTCGTAAGTATGGTCGTCTAAATGACCCAATCAATAACAAGGATTACCGCATTTCCGGATACAATCCTTGTGCAGAGCAGTCTCTAGAATCTTTTGAGTGCTGTACATTGGTTGAAACTTACATAAATCGCCATGAATCTCTTGAAGATTACAAGCGCACTCTAAAGTTTGCATATCTCTATGCTAAGACTGTAACTCTTATCCCAACACACTGGGAAGAGACTAACGCCATCATGCAGCGTAACCGCCGTATTGGTTGTTCAGTCTCTGGTCTTGCAGCATTTGCAGATGTTAAAGGCTTGCCGGTCCTTCGTGATTGGCTGGACACTGGGTACAACGAAGTACAAAAGTGGGACACCCTCTACTCAGAATGGCTATGCGTACGTGAGTCTGTAAAGACCACGACCGTAAAGCCTTCCGGTACGGTGTCAATCCTCGCTGGTGAAACTCCTGGAGTTCACTGGCCTGTGGGGGGACAGTACGTACTACGCTCCATCCGGTTCTCACGTTTAGATCCGATGGTGCCCTTATTTGAGAAAGCAGGTTATAAAATTGAGCGATCAATTACAGACCCAAATGATACTGTGGTTGTATATTTTCCGATTA
>Ga0214923_10006589_pt1 | contig 12984 bp, 7 predicted proteins | sample LL1510_MetaG_FD_177993 | JGI IMG/M metagenome (GOLD analysis project Ga0214923, IMG submission 177993) | Freshwater microbial communities from Lake Lanier, Atlanta, Georgia, United States - LL-1510 | ecosystem: Environmental > Aquatic > Freshwater > Lake | place: USA: Georgia | collected 2015-10-15
GAATTATAGAGATTTGTTAAATAATTGTTAGGTGGGTAATATTTTTGAATTTGATTCCAAATATCACTAGTAATATTAGCTACACCTTTAAATGTTGGACATGTAATTTGAGTATAATTAGAATTAAAAGTATATTAGCATTAAATTGATTATTCGTATATCCACCAGAATATGCTAATTGTAATATATCATTATTTGATAAAAGTAAATTACCTGTACCTGTAAAAGTATAGAGTGTATTAGATTTTAAACTTGTATTATTTTTATTATTTTGAAGTTGTACTGCCAATCCATTTTTTAATAAATTTATATTAAAATTATAATTATTACTATTATTATTATAACTAGTTGTATAAGGAACTATTCCTTCAACTTGGAAACCTCCAAATGTACCTGTTACTAAACATTTTTCGTAAAATATTAATTGAAGAGTAATTGAATAATATATATCTGCATTTATAGTAGGTCCCATATATTGAATTACACCATCTGTAACGTTAATTAAACTAAAAGGTATTTGAGATGTATTTGTTGTACTTATTATATAAGTACAAGTTAATGACTGATAATTTGCATTAATTGGTTTATTTGAAATTAATGGACAATTTGCTGGTAATAAGTTTATAGGTATTTGTGTGCTTAGTGTATTATTAGTTATTGCATTATTAGTTATTGCATTATTAGTTATTGAATTATTTACTTTAACAAAAGAGAAAGGAGAACGAACAACATTTATAATAAATTTATAATTAACACTTGTACCTGGAAGAAATGATGTAGGAAGTTGTACCTTTGTTGGATTATTGTTATTTGAAAATTGACTATTTATAAATGTTTGATATGTATTCGGATAATAATGTTGAATTTGTGTCCAAATACTTTTAGTAAATAAATGTACTTCCTAAAGAATATTCTGTAAGAATATTATAACTAGAATTAAAACTAAAAATTATGTTTAAAATTGGATTTCCAGTAGGATCCGTATACCAGGTTTGATTTTTTGTATTTATAAAAATAGGAATATTAGATATTGTAATTATAAAATTATTTAAAGTGGGTCCAAGAGAATAACTTACCGAATTACCAGTTGAATTAAAAACTAATTGGCAAGCATATGGATTTCCACTAAAATTAAATAATGCTTGATATGTAGTATTAGCAAAAATTTGAACTATATTATTAGTAATAGTATTATTATTACTAATAGTATTATTATTAGTAATAATATTATTATTACTTATATTATTATTATTAGTAATAGTATTATTATTACTTATATTATTATTATTACTTGTTAATTCGGTAGAAGGGGGATGTGAAGATGAAGATGCTGAAGAAGATGAAGACAACGAAAGAGTAGGAGTAGAAAATAATCGTTGAACAGGTAATAGTTTATTTGTTTTTATTTCTTTAGATGTCATTTTATAAATATAAAATAAAATAATATAATTAAATTATTTTAATTATATATTTAGTGTATAATTCCATATCCAAATAAATAATACATAATACTATAAGCTATCATAGAAACAGCAAAAGTTAATATAAATGTTATAAAAAGTCCAAATATATTTTGAATATTTGTATTAGTTTCAATTTTAATTTTATGATTTTTATTATTTTTATTATTATTATTATTATTATTATTATTTTTGTAATTTTCTTGATTATTATTTTCTTGATTATTAGTATGTTCTTTGTTAATATCTTGTTTATTTATACTAGCAGAAATAAGTGAAATGTGGGTATATTTAGTAAAATATGTTTTTACAGCATATCCTACAACTACAATTAATCCATTTACAATGGAAGTTAAAATAAATGTTTTCCATACATTATTTTTTATATTATTAATATTTTTAAAAACAACCATTAATTTTAATTTATTATTATATAAATAAATTAAAATCTAAAATAACTTGTTCTAATAATTACTATTCATTAAACAATAAGTAATTTTATATTATATTCTTCATATATTTTTAATATAGAATTCCAGTCTAAAGTTGTATCTTTAAAAATATCTTTTTTATCTAGAAAATATATATATTCTTGTAGCAAATAAACAAATTTAGGATTTTGTATATGATATTTAACTGTAAATTGTAAATTATGTAATATATCAAAATATAATTTATTATTATTTTCTATATAAAATTTTTTTGTAAATATTATTTCAAATAATTTACCTATAGATATAATATAATTAAATTCATTATTATATTTATCATAATTATCATTAAATTTATCTTTAATTTTATCTTTTATTTTATCATAAAGTATTATTAGATAATATGGTAATAAAAAATCTATTTTGTCATGATATAAAAATATTTTTAATTGTAAATTATTTAATAAATACTTATTTTCATAAAAATCTTTATATACTAAATAATACGAATAAGCCATATCATAATTATTAGTATAAAAATAATAATATACTAATTCATATAAACAATCTACTCTTTCTTTATCATATTTAAATGATTCTACTAAATAAAAAAATCCTGATTCTGGATTATTTAATTTTCTATAGCACTCAAATATATTTAAACATGCCATATATTTTTCTTGTTCCCATTGTTTATTATTTGTTAATACTAATTTATACCATTTTATTGCATTTTCAAAATTATTATAATTATAATAACTATTGGCACAATAAAATGTATATCTATATATTAAACTCATATCTTTTTCATCTTCTGGTTTATTAATTTCTTTTTTATAGGCTTCTTCTAATATTAAAGCATCTTTTAAATATTTATCTGGATCTTTATTTCTATTTCCTGTTCTTTCTGATTGAATACAATAATCTCCAACTAACATACATGATTTAACTTTACCTTCATCATTGTAACATATATATTCATGTACTGCAGATTTATATTTAAATTTTTTACGGTTATTTATAAGTAAAACTCTATAATAATTTATATTACCTATTTCATAACCAAATTGTAAATTATATTCATCAAACAATACTTCCTGGGGGAGTTCAAAATTTCCAATTATTTCATCATCGGCATCAAAAATAAATAATAAATCAGATTTGTTATAGGATCTCTCTAAAGCCAAAGTTCTATTATGAGCAAAATCAACCCATTCATCATAATAAATTTCACCTTTAATATTTTTTTCATTAAAAAAATCTAAAATAATAGAGGGTGTATTATCAGTAGAACCAGTATCACAAATAACCCAATAAGAAAAATTAATTTGATTACATAATTTAGTTAAAGTATCTTTAATAATATGAGATTCATTTTTAACAATCATATTTAAACAAACAGAAAGATTATTTTCTTTAATTTCTTTATTTTCTTGATTTAAAGTACTTTCTTCTTTGTCCTTATTTAAAATACTTTCTTTATTTTCTTCTTTATCCTTATTTAAAGTACTTTCTTTATTTTTTTTATTTTCTTCTTTGTCCTTGTTTAAAAAACTTTCTTTATTTTCTTCTTTATCCTTATTTAAAATACTTTCTTTATTTTCTTTATTTTCTTTATTTTCTTCTTTATCCTTATTTAAAGTACTTTCTTTAATTTCTTTATTTTCTTCTTTGTCCTTATTTAAAGTACTTTCTTTAATTTCTTTATTTTCTTGTTTGTCCTTGTTTAAAATACTTTCTTTAATTTCTTTATTTTCTTCTTTGTCCTTATTTAAAGTATTTTCTTTAATTTCTTTTTTTTCTTGTTTGTCCTTGTTTAAAGTACTTTCTTTAATTTCTTTTTTTTCTTGTTTGTCCTTGTTTAAAGTACTTTCTTTAATTTCTTTATTTTTATTATTTTTATTATTTTCATGAATCATATTTAATATATATATATATTATTTAATATATATATTAAATGTTTTAAATTATAATTAATTATAATTTAAGTAGATTATGCCATTCTTTTGCCCTATTTTCCCATGAACATTGTAATGCATATTCTTTACCTTTTTCTTTTAAGGAAGATTTATTTTCTTCAGTTAAATTAATTATTGTGTCTATTTCAGTTCCTTCTTGAATAGGAATACCATAATTACCTAAAGTATGTACAATACCTCCAACTGGATAATACAAACAAATTACTTCATTCATTAGCATTTCCATAGAAGTAATACATGATGTTTCTGTAAAATAAGATGGGTATAACCAATATTCTGATGTTTGCATTAAATTATAAAGTTCATTTTTATTTAAACAACCTAAATGTTTTATATTATTATATTTTTTCATTTCTTTTTCCAATTCAAATTCATAATCTCGCTGTGGAAATTTATTATAAGAACATATATATAATTCAGCATCTGGAATTTTAAGAGTAATTTCTGGCCATAATTTAATAAGTTTATTTAATCCTCTTTCTACACATGAAGAATAAATAAATCTATTTTTTATTTTAGATAATTTATTATTATTATTATTATTATTATTATTATTATTAATTTCAGAAATTTCAATTCCATTATTAATGATATACATTTTATTTTTTAGGGCTGGATATTTATTTATATATAAATTACCATGCCATATAGTTTGACATATACAACCATTAATTTTATAAGAAAGATTATTTAATAGATTTGGTATATCCATTGAATGGTCTTCTAATACATTTTCTACTTCTTTTGATTTTAAATAATTAATTAAATTAGTATCATGAGCCCAAATAAATGATTGATAGTAATTAATATCTGAATATTCTAAATAAAAATTTACAAATCTAGAAACAATAACAGTGTGAAAAATAATATCTTTCATTTTATTTAATGTATTTAAATTAATATAATGAATATTATCAAAAGATTCTTCTTCAACTAATCCAGTAATATATACTTCATATTTTTTAGATAAATTTTCAGCTAAATAACATACTGCACTTTCTGACCCCCCTAAACTATTATTTTTCATATAACTAGAATTCCATTTTCTATCACAAAATCCTGCATAAATTAAAATTTTATTTAAATTATTTGGATTTAAATTTAGTTTTAAACCACTTATATTTTTAGTAATATGTATATCATATTTTTCATATATCTTTAATATAGAATTCCATTCTAAAGTTGTATCTTTAAAAATATCTTTTTTATCTAGAAAATATATATATTCTTGTAGCAAATAAACAAATTTAGGATTTTGTATATGATATTTAACTGTAAATTGTAAATTATGTAATATATCAAAATATAATTTATTATTTTTTAAATAAAATTTTTTTGTAAATATTATTTCAAATAATTTACCTATAGATATAATATAATTAAATTCATTATTATTATATTTATCATAATTATCATTAAGTTTATCTTTAATTTTATCTTTCATTTTATCATAAAGTATTATTAAATAATATGGCAATAGAAAATCTATTTTGTCATTTTGTAAAAATAATTTTAATTGTAAATTATTTAATAAATACTTATTTTCATAAAAATCTTTAAATATTAAATAATACGAATAAGCTACTTCATAATTATTAGTATGAAAATAATAATATACTAATTCAAATAAACAATCTACTCTTTCTTTATCATATTTAAATGATTCTACTAAATAAAAAAATCCTGGTTCTGGATTATTTAATTTTCTATAACACTCAAATATATTTAAACATGCTATATATTTTTCCTGTTCCCATTGTTTATCATTTGTTAATGACAATTTATACCATTTTATTGCATTTTCAGAATCATTATAATCACGATAACTATTGGCACAATAAAATGTATATCTATGTATTAAATTCATATCTTTTTCATCTTCTGGTTTATTAATTTCTTTTTTATAGGCTTCTTCTAATATTAAAGCATCTTTTAAATATTTATCTGGATCTTTATTTCTATTTCCTATTCTTCCTGATTTAATACAATAATTTCCAACTAATATACATGATTTAACTTTACCTTCATCATTGTAACATATATATTCATGTACTACAGATTTATATTTAAATTTTTTACGGTTATTTATAATTAAAACTCTATAATAATTTATATTTTCTATTTCATGTCCAAATTGTAAATTATATTCATCAAATAATACTTCCTGGGGGAGTTCAAAATTTCCAATTATTTCATCATCGGCGTCAAAAATAAATAATAAGTCAGATTTGTTATAGGCTCTCTCTAAAGCCAAAGTTCTATTATGAGCAAAGTCAACCCATTCATCATAATAAATTTCACCTTTAATATTTTTTTCATTAAAAAAATCTAAAATAATAGAGGGTGTATTATCAGTAGAACCAGTATCACAAATAACCCAATAAGAAAAATTAATTTGATTACATAATTTAGTTAAAGTATCTTTAATAATATGAGATTCATTTTTAACAATCATATTTAAACAAACAGAAAGATTATTTTGTTTAATTTCTTTATTTTCTTCTTTATTTTCTTCTTTGTCCTTATTTAAAGTACTTTCTTGATTTAAGTTACTTTCTTGATTTAAGTTACTTTCTTGATTTAAATTAATTTCATCTTGTTTATTTACAATAGTTTTATCATTATTTTCATTATTATCATTAATATTATTATTATCATTATTATCATTATTTTGAGAGTTTAGCATAATTAATATATATTTGTTATTTAAATATATATTAAATGTTTTTAAATTAATAATAAATAAATATTATTTAAACATAAAACTTATTATTGAATTTACAATTAATTTTATTTATATTATTTAGTATAACTTATTTATAATAATTAAATTAATTATAGTAAAATAAATTAGTGTATTACTAAAAAATTATTAATTTAATATTTGTAAATTAAAATTATTATAATTAATATTATAATTAGTAGAAGTAGATGTTGTCATCGTCCATTTTGAATTACCCCCCACCCAATTTTGTAGTTGTGATTTTACTATAGGCAAATTATAATTATAATTATTTTTATAAAAATTATTTCTTATACTTAAATTTGAAAATAAATTTGGTATATAATAAGTTAAAAATATAGTATCATTTGGTGATAATACTACTATATTTGGATTATTAAAATTAAATGTATAAAATGAAGTATTACTAGGAGTATAACTATTTATATTTTGACTATAACTATTATTAGTTAATATTGCACTGATCTTATTTGTAATACTATTTTGTATAACTAATACAACTTGAAAAGTTAAAAGTTCAGAACTATAATATGTAATTGACTTTATAATACTCGACGCTTCCAAATAACTTGCACTTATTGTTTGAGATAATAGTATTTGAATATCTATTGTATATGAAATATTTGTATTAATTTTTGTTAATCCTGTATATTTAATTATATTGTTTGTTTTATCAAAAATAAAATTTGAATTTGGAAAATTAATATTAACATTATTTAACATAAAATTATATGGTATTGAACTTCCTGAATTATACATATTTGAATTTATATTAAAAGAAATAGGTGAATTTGAATTTATATTAAAAGAAATAGGTAAATTTGAATTTTTATTTGTAAGTAACATATAATTATAATCTGAAAATGATACATAAAAATTATTTACTGAATTAAAAGAAAAAGAAAAATTACTAATATTTATAAAATAACTCATATAATTGTCAATAATAAGTTGACCTAAAGTAACTATTTTTTTAGTATTATATGATGTCTGATTATTTATTTGTGAATTTATATTATTATTAAAATTTGAACTATAACCTAAATAAATTGTATCATTAGAATTTAATGTTATTATACAAGAATTAATATTAAATGTATTTGTTTGTTGAGAAGTTATACTAGAATTACTTACTGTAGAATTAGGTATTATTGTAATATTATTATTACTATCAATTTTATATAAATTTGTAGTAAAATTTAAATTTGTTACATTAATATTATAATAATTATAAAATTTTTGTCCGACTTCAATAGTTATAGTCTGTTTAATTAATAAACTTAAATCTATTGAATAGCTAAAATTAAAAGTTATTGGGAAAGAACTTACATTTTGAAATACACCATTTGATATATCAATTAATTGAACATAAGAATTTGTATTTGTACTAAACAAATATTTGGTATTATTTAGATTATTTGTATTATTACTAACATTAAACATAGCATTATTTTGATTTATATTCCAATTTATATTTAAAATATTTGAACTTGTAATTGATGGATTAAAATATAAAGAACCTTTTAAATTATCTATAAGACTTAAATTAAAATTAAATGTCAAAAAATTTAAAAAACCTAATCCTGTTGAAAGTTTAGATTTATCTTGTATATTTACTCCAGTACCATTTATAGACATATCAAACGTATTAAGTTGTTTAATACTTATTTTATCACCGCTATTTATTTTTACAGTTGAAATCAAATCATAATTATAATATATATTATTTAATTGATAAGTTATATTTTGACTTTGACTAGTAATTAATATATTATTAATAAATAATCCAAGTTGTAAATTTTTTATTTGTTTAAAATTAGAATCATTTAATGCTAAATAATTATAATATTTAAGATTATTTGAAATAAAATAAGTAAAAGCTGGTATTTGAATATTTAATAATGCATTAACATTTATAGATATAGTTATTTGTGTTGCTCCATTATATGTAATTTCTCCAGTTACAGTATCAACTGTAAATAAATTACCAATTAAATTATTTTGGTTATTATAATATTGATATACATCAGAAATATTATAAGGATTAGTAGTTGTAAAGTTAGTATTAGAAATAATATTATTATTATTATTATTAGTATTAAAAATATTATTTGAATTTATAGGATATATATAATCCCAATTATTATTATTAGTAAGATAAGAACAAAGCCAAGGATTAGTTATATTTATTAAACTTTGTGAACTAAAATCAACTAAATTTATATTTGTAATTAATCCTGATGAATTTACATTTATTGATTTTATATTTTGATAATATCCCGCCATTAGACCATTCATAACTTTCAATGCTGGTGCTGAATCACTTGTCATAAATGTTTTAGATGTACCTGTTATTAAACTATTACTAATAACACTTGTTGGATAACTACTTTGTGATAATATATTACTACTAACAGATATAATTCTTCCTGTTGCATCTACTTGTAAGTTAGGATAGGTATATATACCTGGGGTAAGTCCAAATATTTGTTCTAAGGCTGGAGCTGAATCACTTGTCATATATACATTCATACTACCTATTTTTACAGTAGCACCAATAGTAGATGTTGGAGTATAACCTAATTGTAATGGTTTTAATAAGCTACTTGCACCTGTTATTCTGCCTGTAGTATCTACTGTTATTCTAGAGTAAGAATATATACCTGGAGTAAGACCAGATATTTGTTCTAAAGCTGGTGCTGAATCAATTGTCATATATGTTGTTGCTGTACCTATTTTAGCTGTAGCACCAACAAAAGATGTTGGCGTAAAACCAGCTAATGCTGGTGCTGATAAATTACTTGCTCCTGTTATTCTACCAGTGGCATCTACTGTTATTCTAGAATAAGAATATATACCTGGTGTAACTCCTGTTTGTTGTAAAGCGGGAGCTGAATCGCTTGGCATATATAATGCACAAGAACCTGTATTTACTGTTGCACCAATAAAAGATGTTGGAGTATAACCTACTGTATTTGGTATTATTAAACTGCTTGCACCTGTTATTCTACCTGTAGAATCTACTGTTATTGTAGGATAAGAATATATTCCTGGTGTAAGACCAGATATTTGTTCTAAAGCGGGAGTCGAATCACTTGTCATGAATACATTTAGACTACCTAATTTGGGTGTAGCACCAACAAAAGATGTTGGAGTATATCCTAATGTTGTTGTTGCTAAACTACTTGCTCCTGTTATTCTACCTGTAACATCTACTGTTATCCTAGGATAATTATATGTTCCCGGAGTTACTCCAGTTGATGATAAAGCAAATGTTGAATCGCTTGGTATATAATATGTTGGATATTTATTACCTTGATAAGATACATTATTAACTTTATAATTTAAGAAAAGAGTTGCACCTGCTCCTGCTGATTGTAATCCTAATGCAGGATTAACAGTAGTAATTCTACCTGTAGCATCTACAGTAATTTGAGGATTTATATAATTTTGAGTAATAAAATTATTTTTACCAAAAATACCAATATTTTCCAAAGCGGGTGCTGAATCACTAGATAAAAATATTGTATCCTTATAACTAAATTTAAATGTAGATCCAATTGTTTGTTGAGGGGGTGCAAATATACTAGTGGCCTTAGTAATTCTTCCATTTGAATCAACATTTATAGTTGGGTAGAAATATTGTCCTGGTGTAACTCCTGTTTGTGATAATAAGGGTGCCGAATCACTAGTCATAAATGTTGTAGCTGTACCCCAAATAGGTGTTGAACCAGATATAATAGATGTTGGTATAACATTAATATTACTATTTGCATCTATAATTTGTCCAGAAGAACCAACTAAAATAGTAGAATTATAATATGTTGAACCAGAAATAAAATTGTTATTAATAGATGATGATTTATTTGGGTTATTGTTTATCATAATAAATAATTTATTAATACAAATATAAATTAATAAATAAAAAATTAAAAAATATGAAATTAAATACTATTAATTAATAAATTAATTGAATTTATTTGACAATTAATATTATTAATAGATTTAATTTTTAATAAAATTAATGTATTTGGAATAATAGAAACTACTGAATATGATTTAAATAATTCTAATTTATTTGTTAATTGAATCAAATGTGTAGAATTTTCTAATATTTCTGAATTAATAAATATAGATATTGAAGCTAAATTATTTGATTCTTCTGTACAACAAAGACAATTATATGATAATAAAAATAGTTTATTAGTAGTTCCAATATATTTAACTTCCCCAGTTTTTGAATTGTTTATTATAAAATCTTTTGTTGAATAAAAAGTTAAATAATCATTATTAAAAATAATGGATGAATAATTATTATTAATTTTAGAATAATTATTATTTGAATTATAACCTAAATGAATTATACTATTAGAATTTATTGTATTAGAATTTATTGTATTAGAATTTATTGTATTAGATGATTTCATAATATTATTAGAAATCATAGAATTTGAATTATTAGATGATATTTGTGTTATTCTACCTGTAGCATCTACTGTAATTGTAGGATAATTATATGTTCCTGCAGTAAGAGTAGGTATATTTTCTAGGGCTGGTGCTGAATCACTTGCCATATATGTTGTTGCTATTCCTATTTTAGCTGTTGCGCCTACAAAAGATATTGGAGTAGAACCTACTATATTTGATGCTGGAAAACTACTTGCTCCTATAATTCTACCTGTAGCATCTACAGTTATTCTTGGATTTATATATTGTCCTGGAGTAACTCCTGTTTGTGATAAAGCTGGTGCTGAATCAATTGTCATATAAGTTGCTGCTTTACCTATTTTTGGAACACTGCCAATTGTAGATGTTGGTGTATAACCTGGTTGAGTTAATGATAATATTTTTTGTTGATCACTTGATATACTTGTTATTCTACCTGTTGAATCTACACTAAATGTAGCATAATTATATGTCCCTGGAGTAAGTCCAACCATAGGTGACAACGCAGGAGCAGAATCACTTGTCATATATGTTAATGTTTGACCTAATTTTACTTTGGAATCAATATAAGATGTTGGTGTATTACCTGGACTAGGTAACATGCCTTTATAATTTGTGATGTTTATTATTCTGCCTGTTGTATCTATTGTAAATATAGGATAATTATATGTTCCTGGAATAATAGTAGGTATATTTTCTAGGGCAGGTGTTGAATCACTTGTCATATATGTAGTTGCCGAACCTATTTTGAATGTTGATCCAATTGTGGCACTTGGTGTATAATTTGGTTGTATTATATTATTATTTGTTGATATATTTATTATTCTACCTGTAGCATCTACTGTAAATATGGGATAATTATATGTTCCTGGAGTAAGTCCAACTATTGTTTCTAAGGCTGGAGCTGAATCAATTGTCATATATGTTAAAGCTGAACCTATTTTGGCTGTTGCTCCAATTGTAGCTTTTAAAGTATTACCCATTATTAATGATTGCAATGTTACACTTGTAGCACCTGTCGTAACACCTGTCGTAACACCTGTCGTAACACCTGTCGTAACACTTATTGTAGCACCTGTTATTCTACCTGTTTGATCTATTGTTATTGTGGGACAATTATATGTTCCTGGAACAACTCCAGATTTTTCTAAACCAGGACGTGAATCAATTGTAAGATAACTTGTAGCTGAACCCATTTTAACTGTTGCTCCAATTGAAATTGTTGATCCAAGACCAGCTGTTGGTCCCCCATTTATATTATTACTCGCTCCTATTATTCTTCCTGTGGCATCTACTTGTATTTGAGAATTAACATAAGTTCCTGGTATAACTCCTGTTTGAGATAAAGCTGGTGTTGAAGAATATGTCATAAAAGTATTAGCTGTACCAAAAATTGGTGTTAAACCAACTAATTGACTTGGTGTTCCACCTATAGGTAAATTATTAGCAAATTTAGTTGCTCCTAATATTCTACCTGTAGCATCTACATTAAATTGAGAATTAATATATGTTCCTGGAGTAACTCCAGTTTTTTCTAAAGCTGGAGCCGAATCAGTTGTCATAAATGTAGTTGCGGAACCCCAAATTGGAGTCGCTCCAATAAATGATATTGGTATAGCACTACTCATAGTAGTAGCTCCTAATATAATATTTTGTTGTGTATCTACAGTAATTATAGGATACATATAAGTTCCTCCTGATAATATATTTGGTGATAAATATGAATTATATAAATTATTATTATTAGTAATAAAACTACTTGAAGTTTTTAAATTATTTTTATAATTATTTGTCATTCTTATTATTTTATTATAATAAAAATATTAATTTTTATTTTTATTATACATTAAATTAAATTAAATTAAATTATTATACATTAAAACATTAAATTAAATTAAATTATTATATATTAAAAAATTAAATTA
>Ga0214923_10006590_pt1 | contig 12984 bp, 12 predicted proteins | sample LL1510_MetaG_FD_177993 | JGI IMG/M metagenome (GOLD analysis project Ga0214923, IMG submission 177993) | Freshwater microbial communities from Lake Lanier, Atlanta, Georgia, United States - LL-1510 | ecosystem: Environmental > Aquatic > Freshwater > Lake | place: USA: Georgia | collected...
CGTAGACAACCACGGAGCGCCCACCGAGGCCTACCCTTTCAACCCGAACGGCAGCCCTGGTGGTTTGACCGCTGTCACCACCGCCGATGGCCGCTTCACAGCCATGATGCCGCACCCAGAGCGTGTGTTCAGGTATTTACAGTTCAGTTGGTCACCCCACAGCACCAGTCAACAGCTAGCAGACCCAAGCCCTTGGATGCGCATTTGGCGCAATGCACGTCGTTGGGTAGACTGAGACCTTTAATCAATCCCCTGGAGAGCAGGCCATGAGCATCACCCGCGACCGTGAGTTGGCAGATTTGCTGTACGCCAGTCACAACCACCTGAGTCAACTCAAGATCGATTTGGATTTGCTGCATGAACATGCCAATGCAGCAAAGTCGCCAGCTACGGTTGCCGCTGATCACCACCACTCCCCAATCCACCATGCGCATGCAGACGAACCATCCGAGCATGACCATGCCATGGTTGACGCATTGTCAAAAGTCAATTTGTTGAAAAACAATTTGGAAACTGTGATCAGCTTGATCATCAAAAATCACACCGATGCAACCAGCATCATCAATGAATTCGAGAAAATTCGAACCGCTAAACTCTTGAGCAGCGAAACCTTCGCGTTGGCTCACTTAATTAACCCGCCTTCAAAATAAAAAAAGCCCTCGCATGAGGGCTTTTCATGCAAAGCCAAAAAGGCTCATTCGATTTTGGCTTTGTCGCGAAGAGACTGCTGGAATTCCATCAGCTTTTCTTGTTGCAATTGTTGAACGATTTGGGGCTTGACCTCCTCAAACTTTGGCAATTGCATGTCACGCACATCGTCCAAGCGAATCACGTGGAATCCAAATTGGGTTTTCACAGGCGTTTCGGTGAATTGGCCTTTCTTCAAAGCCACCATGGCGTCTGAGAATTCCTTCACGAAACTGCTTGGGTTGGCCCATTCAAGGTCTCCACCGTTGGCACCTGAACCGGGGTCCTTGGACTGTTTTTTGGCGATTTCTTCAAACTTGCCGCCCTTTTTCAGGCTGGCAATGATGGCTTTGGCCTGGTCTTCTTTTTCAACCAAAATGTGGCGAGCGCGGAACTCTTTGCCGCCGCCATTAGAGGACATGAATTTGTCGTATGCGGTTTTCGCTGACTCATCGGTCACGGGGTTGCTCTTTTGGAAATCGGTAAATAGCTCACGGATCAACAAGCTTTGGCGGGCCAATTCCATCTGGAACTTGAATTCGTCGTTGGCTTCCATGCCACGTTTTTGCGCTTCTTGCATGAAGATTTCGCGGGCAATGACTTCTTCGCGCAGTTGTTGCTCCATGTCTGGGCTGACTTGCTTTCCAGATCGTTCAAGTTGGGCTGCCAAGGCTGTCAGGCGTGACTTGGGAACCGGCTTGCCATTCACGATAGCCAGGTTTTGCGCAGCCGCGCCCAAGGTGAACAAAGCCAACACTGCAGTGGCTGCAGAATGGATGAAAAAGGATTTGGTCATGAAACACTTTCAAAGGAAGGAGTGGTGGGCGCAAAACCTCACACAGCAGGGGAGGTATCAACTGGAGCGATCCACAATTTCAATCGCCAGGGCGTGCATTCCCCGATCGGTAAATTGATGCAGTGCATCATACACAAGCCGATGCTTGGCCAACCGAGACAAACCTTGGAAAACCCCAGCACCTATGCGCACCCTGAAATGCGTTCCTCGACCCGACCCATCCGCGCCAGCATGGCCCGCATGGGCAGCGCTTTCGTCGAACACTTGCAGTTCAAAAGGGGTTAATTGGGCAGCGAGTTGGGCGTGCAGTTGTTCGGCTGTGATGTTCATGGCGCAGGTGGTCTATCAGTGGGTGATTCGGTTTGCACATGGCGGCTCAGGAAAACCGCCTGGGCCAGCACAAATAACAACATCAAGCCCATGCCCCCAAACAGCTTGAAATTGACCCAGGTGTCGGTGTCAAAGTGATAGGCGACCCACAGGTTAACCCCCCCCATGGCCAGAAAAAAACCACTCCAACTAAACATCAATGTACGCCAAACTTGATCGGGCAAACTCAGTTTATCGCCCATCAATTGCCGCAGGAAATTTCGATTCAACAACACATGGCCCAACAGCAACGCACTGCCCATCAACCAATACAGGATGGTCGGCTTCCATTTGATGAATGTCTCGTCTTGGGTCAGCAAGGTGGCGCCGCCAAAAACCGCAATCACAAACAAACTGACCCAATGCATCGGCTCTACATGTCCTTGTTTGCGGAACAGCCAGCCGATTTGCAGCAAAGTGGCAGCCATCGCCACCGCGGTGGCCACAAAAATGCCTGCTAACTTGAAAGCCGCAAAAAACAAAACAATCGGGAAAAAATCCAACAACAGTTTCATGTCAACCCTTGTTGTTGGGTTCAAAATGCAAGGCAGCTGAATTCATGCAATAGCGCAAGCCAGTGGGTGCGGGACCATCGGGAAACACATGTCCTAGGTGGGCTTTGCAATGGGCGCAAACCGTTTCCGTGCGCAGCATGCCGTGCGAGCGGTCTTGGCGTTCTTCAATTGCCTCGGGCAAGGCTGCTTGTGAGAAGCTGGGCCAACCGCAGCCAGCGTCAAACTTGGCGTGTGATTCAAACAGTTTTGCATCGCAGCAAATACAGCGATAGGTGCCATTCGCCCAGTGGGATTCATAGCGGCCAGTGAATGGTCGCTCAGTCGCACCCAGGCGGGTGACCTCGAAGGCCATGGGCTCAGCTTGTTTCGCGGCCAATTGGGCTCGCCAGTCGTCGTGGTTTTCAGGAAATGTCATGATGAACAACTGATGGATATCGAAGAAGCCCAGTCGGGCGGGATGGCTGCGTGGTTGTCAAAACCTGGGTGCTCCGCAAAGGGGGCTGACAGCAAACGCTGCAGCACATGGACCTCTGCAAAGTCACCTATTTTGGCTTGTTTGATGGCTTGCTCAGCCAGGTGGTTTCGCAACACAAATTTCGGGTTGGTACGCAACATGGCCTGGCTGGTGGTGGTGGGGTCTTGAGAGGCCAGCCGCTTTAGATAGCGCGGTAACCAAGCGTCCCAAGCCTGGTTTTGCATAAACATTGCACGAACCGGGAGAAATGCTTGGTTGCCGGCTGGTGATACCAAGAGGCCGACGGCATGGCTTAAGCGACGCCAAAATATCGTGAAATCGGTTTGCTCAATGGCCAAGCAGCCCAGCAGGTCGTCGATTAAGGCATGGTCGCCATCCAGCCAGCCATGCAGTCCCAGCTTGGCTGCAAAACGCTGCTTCGTCTGCTGGGAATTGTCGAGCTTGAAGCGTTCCAAGGTGGCTAACGTGGCATCTTGGTCTTCGATCAACGGCAGCAAAGCTTGGCCCAAACAAAACAGATTCCAATAGGCCACTTGTGGTTGACGATCATAGGCATAGCGGCCTTGGTGATCAGAGTGGTTGCAAATGTGGGCTGGGTTAAAGCCATCCAAGAATTGGAATGGGCCATAGTCAATAGTCAGCCCCAGGATGCTCATGTTGTCGGTATTCATCACGCCGTGGCAAAAGCCAACCGATTGCCATTGCGCCAACAAGGAAGCGGTGAGTTGGGTCACCTCGGCCAAAAAAGCCAGATAACGTTGAGCACCAACCCTTGAAAGCAAGTGGGGGAAGTGGTGTTCGATCACAAAGTCCGATAACCTTTGCAAAGCCTCGATTTGGCCATTCGCTGCAAAATGCTCGAAATGACCAAAACGCACAAAACTCGGTGCAACACGGGTTACCACCGCAGCGGTTTCCAGTTCTTCTCGCCACACCTTATCTGGGGAACCCACCAAGGCCAAAGCACGGGTGGTGGGGATGCCCAAGCCGTGCATGGCTTCGCTGCACAGGTATTCACGGATGCTTGAGCGCAAGACTGCACGCCCATCGGCCATTCGCGAATAAGGCGTCATGCCAGCGCCCTTGAGTTGCAGGGTTTGGCTGCCCATCGGGGTGTCCAACTCACCTATGGACAAGGCCCGACCATCGCCCAACTGACCCGCCCAGACACCAAACTGATGACCGCTGTAAACACTGGCTCGGCATTGGCTGCCTGTCAGCTCGGTGCTGCCTCCCAATGCTTTCAACCATTTCGTGTCGCGCCACAATGCAGGGGATAAACCCAACTCATTGGCCAATCCTTCATTGCGTGCAATCCAATGCAAGTGCTGTAACGGCGTAGGCGAGACCTGCCTGGAAAACACATCGCCCAAGGAGGCAAAGCGGTGTTGCCAAGGCAGGTTGTCGACAGGGTGTACCAGAGCTTGCATGTGTTGATTGTGCACAATACGCCAAAAACAACACACCAACTGGTGCCATTCAAGGAGACGCCCCATGCTGGGATTGATGCAAAACCAAAACTTGTCAATCGCTTCGCTGATCGATTTTGCCGAAAAACATCATGCAGACACCGAGATCGTCTCGCGACGTGTCGAGGGTGATATTCACCGCAGCGACTGGGCAACGATTGCCAAACGATGTCGGCAAGTGGCCAACGCCTTGGACGTCAGCCAAGTGGGGCTGGGAGAGCGGGTGGCCACCTTGGCCTGGAATGGCTACCGCCATTTGGAAATGTATTTTGGTGTGAGTGGCAGTGGCCGGGTTTTGCATACCTTGAATCCCCGTTTGCACCCAGAGCAGATCACTTGGATCGTCAACCACGCAGAAGACCATGTGCTTTGCTTTGACATGACTTTCTTGCCGATCATTCAAAACATTTATGCCCATTGCCCAACAGTGAAACATTGGGTGGCCTTGTGCGAGGCAGATAAGTTACCTGCAGACAGCGGTGTGCCCGGCTTGATCAGCTATGAGGCTTGGGTGAGTCCTCAAGCCAACACCTACGCTTGGCCCGACTTGGATGAGAACACCGCCTCTTGCATGTGCTACACCAGTGGCACCACAGGCAACCCCAAAGCCGCGCTCTACAGCCATCGCTCTACCATCTTGCATGCCTATGCCTGTGCCTTACCAGATGTCATGGGTTTATCTGCCCGAGACAGTGTTCTGCCCGTGGTCCCGATGTTCCATGTCAATGCCTGGGGTCTGCCCTACAGCGCAGCCATGGTGGGTTGCAAGCTGGTTTTCCCGGGCGCGGCGCTGGATGGCAAATCGGTCTACGAGTTACTGGAAACCGAGCAAGTCAGCCTGGCCGCAGGTGTGCCCACGGTTTGGCAAATGCTCTTGGGACATATGAAAACGGGGGATTTGCGCTTTACCCATTTGAAACGCACCGTCATCGGTGGTTCGGCTTGTCCACCTGCCATGATCCATGCCTTCAATAAAGATTACGGGGTGGAAGTGCTGCACGCCTGGGGCATGACCGAACTCAGCCCCTTGGGTACTTTGTGTACCCTGAAAAACAAGCATTTGACCCTGGCGGCTGACGAGCAAATGAAGATTCGCCTCAAGCAAGGCAGAGCCATTTACGGCATCGACTTCAAAATCATCAACGAACAAGGTCAGGAGCAACCGCACGATGGCAAAACCTTTGGCGACTTGCTGGTCAAAGGTCCTTGGGTGATTAGCGAATATTACAAGCAAGCGGGCGGATCGCCCTTGATCGATGGTTGGTTCCCGACCGGTGACGTGGCAACCGTTGACCCCGAAGGCTTTATGCAAATCACCGACCGCACCAAAGACGTGATCAAGTCGGGGGGCGAATGGATCAGTTCGATCGAGGTTGAAAATATTGCAATGGCCCATCCCGACGTCGCCATGGCCGCCTGCATAGGCATGGCCCACCCAAAATGGGATGAACGCCCGATTGTGGTGGTGGTCAAGCGCCCAGGTGGGGTTGTGGAGCGTGACGACTTGCTGAAGTTTTACGAGGGCAAGATCGCCAAATGGCAAATCCCCGACGATGTGGTGTTTGTCGACTCTATTCCCTTGGGAGCAACCGGCAAGATGTTAAAAACCCATTTGCGCGAACAACTGGCTGACTACCAATTGCCCGCCTGAGGGCGGTTTGTCGGTCCATCCGACTGGCTAGGGCATTCCCTAGCCAATTTGACCGTGATTTACAGGTAGGCTTGCCCCTTCTTGGATGAGGAGCAAAGCATGCGGTTTCGCACTGGGTTATTGGCATTGGCATGGGGATGTTTATTGGCTACCCATGCATGGGCCCAAAAAGGGGAGACCGTCAAAATCGCTTGGATAGACCCACTGTCTGGATTGATGGCCCCAGTTGGCTCCAACCAACTCAAATCCCTGCAATATCTGGCTGACGAATACAGCAAAAACAACCCGGCTGGCGTGAAATTTGAAATTCTAGGTTTGGACAACAAGCTCAGCCCTGCTGAAAGCCTGAACCAACTCAAATCGGCAATGGACCAAGGGGTGCGCTACATCACGCAAGGCAATGGCTCTTCTGTCGCAGGCGCGTTGATTGACGCGATCAACAAGCACAACGAGCGCAACCCAGGCAAAGAAATCATCTTCCTCAATCATTCCGCGGTTGATCCTGACTTCACCAACAGCAAATGCAGTTACTGGCATTTTCGATTTGACGCGGACACCTCCATGAAAATGGAGGCCTTGACCACCTTCATCAAAGACCAGCCTTCGGTCAAGAAGGTCTACCTGCTGAACCAAAACTATTCGCATGGCCAGCAAGTCATCAAGTACGCAAAGGAAAACCTGGCCCGCAAACGCCCTGACATCGAAATCGTTGGGGAAGACCTGCACCCCTTGGCCCAAGTGCGCGACTTTGCCCCTTACATCGCCAAAATCAAAGCGGCTGGCGCAGACACGGTGATCACTGGCAATTGGGGTTCGGACTTGTCTTTATTGGTCAAAGCGGCCAATGAAGGGGGCTACACCGGAAAGTTTTTCACCTATTACGCCGGTGTAACCGGCACACCCACAGCACTTGGTCAAAATGCCGATGGCCGTGTCTACCAAGTCGCTTATGCCCACTACAACATGGGTGGGGTCATGGCCAAACACATGGCAGGTTTCAGGGCGAAATACAACGACGACCTTTATACCGGTTCAATGATCAGCATTTTTGACCTGCTCACCTTGGCCATGTCGCAAGCCAAATCCACCGATCCGGTCAAGGTGGCGGCTGCCATGCATGGCTTGAAGTTCAAGGGATTCAACGGCGACATGGAAATGCGCAAGCTCGACCACCAGTTGCAACAAACCCTTTACATCACGGTCTGGCAAAAAGCCGATAAAAAATTCCCGTACAGCCCTGAAAACACTGGCATGACCTTGGCATTGGTGAAAACCTTCGAGCCCTATGTGTCCAGCACGCCAACCAGTTGCCAAATGAAAACACCTTGACGCCGTTTGGCTGTCAAGCCACGCCCAAGGGCTGGATGTTTGTAAACAAGGACTGGGTCTGATGGAATTTTTCCTGATCTCAACGCTCAACGGCTTGAGCTATGGTTTGTTGTTGTTCATGCTCAGTTCTGGGTTGACCCTGATTTTCAGCATGATGGGCGTGCTCAATTTCGCCCATGCGAGTTTCTACATGCTCGGAGCCTACTTGGGCTATACCTTTTCAGGCGTCATGGGTTTTTGGCCTGCCTTGGTGCTCGCCCCTTTGCTGACTGGCGCCATGGGTGCCTGGTTTGAAAGCCAGGTTTTGCGTCGGGTTCACCACCTGGGCCATGTGTCCGAGTTGCTTGTCACATTTGGGCTGTCCTATATTGTGCTGGAGTTGGTTCAACTTGTCTGGGGCCGTGTGGCCGTGGAGTTCAACCCGCCGGGCTTTTTGCAAGGCCCCGTCTTTACCTTGATCAACCATGCCGAACAAGGTCTGTCGCTGATGGCTGGCAAAGGGGGAGATGCCTGTGCGGCAAGCGATAACTTGGTTCGGGTGGTATGTACGCCTTTTCCCGCAACCCGCGCATTCATCATGCTCACAGCTATCGCCATGGTGGTGAGTTTGTGGTGGGTGTTGACGCGCACTCGTGTGGGCTTGATCAACCAAGCTGCGTTGACTCACCCCGAAACCGTCGAAACCTTGGGCCACAATGTGCCGCGCATTTTCATGCTGGTTTTTGCCATGGGCACGGGCTTGGCAGGATTAGCAGGGGTGATAGGCGGATTCACTTTCATCACTGAGCCAGCCATGGCGGCAACCGTGGGCTCAGTGGTGTTCGTGGTGGTGGTGGTTGGCGGCATGGGATCTCTCAGCGGCGCTTTTTTGGCTTCCATCTTGATTGGTGTGATCCAAACCTTTGCGGTGGCGGTGGATTACTCAGTTTTGGAACTGCTAAAAGACATCGGCATGACAGCCAGTTCGACCATCCAAAACAACGCTTTGGCCAAGCTGACCGTGTCACAAATCGCACCCATCTTGCCTTATCTGTTTTTGGTTCTGATCTTGATTTTCAGACCACGCGGCCTGCTGGGCACCCGAGACACCTGAACCATGGCCTCAAACTCGCCAGCTTCCCCCCTGATACCCGCTACCTGGGTTTGGCTGGGTTTTGCCCTTGTCTTGCTGGTCGCCCCTTGGATCTTCTATAGCAACTTGTCTTTGACCATGTTGTCCCAAATGGGCATCGCTATCATCGCCTGCTTGTCTTACAACATGTTGCTGGGACAAGGCGGCATGCTTAGTTTTGGCCACGCGGTTTACACCGGTTTGGGCAGTTATCTCACGATTCACGCCTTGAATGCGGTCAGCCAAGGTCATTTGGCGTTACCCGTTTCGGTATTGCCCATGATTGGTGGACTGGCAGGCATGGGCTTTGCCTTTTTGTTGGGCTTTGTGACCACCCGCAAATCGGGAACGGCGTTTTCCATGATCACATTGGGCATGGCAGAGTTGGTGTTTGCCATGTCGCTGATGTTTTCTGATTTTTTTGGTGGAGAAGCGGGTATTTCCGGCAATCGGGTTGTCGGCCAAGCAGTCTGGGGCATCACCTTTGGGCCGCAACGGCAGGTGTATTACTTGATCGCGTTTTACACCTTTATCAGTGTCGGCCTGCTCTATGCGCTGACCCAAACCCCTTTGGGTCGGATGCTCAATGCGGTTCGAGATAACCCCGAGCGGGTCGAATTCATTGGGTACAACACCCAACAGGTGCGCTACCGTGCCTTCATCATCGCCGGCTTTTTTGCGGGTATCGCTGGCGGCTTGGGTGCCCTGAATTTTGAAATCGTGACGGCTGAGGTGGTGGGACCTGCACGATCTGGCGCCTATCTATTGTTCACGTTTTTGGGCGGTGCGACCTTCTTTTTTGGCCCGATATTGGGGGGCATCTTGATGGTTTTGGCCTTTGTCTTGTTGTCAGAAATCACCAAAGCCTGGTTGCTTTACTTGGGCTTGGTCTTCTTGTTCATGGTGGTGTATGCGCCGGGTGGTTTGGCCAGCCTGATCATGGCAAATCTGCGTGTGCTCAAGCATGGCAGGCTGCTTGACCTGCTGCCCAGCTACCTGGGCTTTGGCTTGGCCAGTGTATTGATTTTGGCAGGTGCCGGTGCGTTGGTAGAAATGGTCTACCACCAACAACTCAATGCTGCCTTGGGCACAGACTTGCCATTCGCTGGCATTGTCTTGAACTCCGCAGATCCGCTGACCTGGTTGACCGCTTTGGGTTTGCTGTTGGTGGGCTTGCTGTTGTTTGAGTGGGTGCGGCAACGGTTTGCATTGCGCTGGTCAGCCATCCATTCGGAAATGGCTCAGTCACAGGGGATATCGCCATGAATTCTTCCATGGCCTTGTGCTTACGTGGCGTACACAAACGCTTTGGTAACACCGAGATCATTCGCGGCCTGCATTTGGAAGTCACAAGCGGTGAGCGGGTGGCCATCATTGGCCCCAATGGCGCAGGTAAATCAACCATGTTCAACCTGATCAGTGGCCGATTTACCCCAACCAGCGGCGAAATTCTGTTGAACGGCCAACGCATCGATGGTCTGAAGCCCTTTGAAATCAACCGCATGGGTTTATCGCGCAGTTTTCAAATCACCAACATCTTTCCCAAGCTGAGTGTGTTCGAAAACCTGAGATGTGCGGTCATGTGGGGATTGGGCCATCGCTACAGTTTTTGGACTTTTTTGAGCAACCTCAAGGACGCAAATGACTTGGCTCATGTCTGGATGAAGCGGATTCGCCTGGACACCAAAAGTGATGTGCTGGCCATGAACCTCACTTATGCAGAGCAACGCGCCTTGGAAATAGGCATCACCATGGCCGGTGGTGCAAACGTGGTGTTGCTGGACGAACCCACGGCCGGCATGAGCAACAGCGAAACCGAGCGTTTCATTGAACTCATCAAGTCTGTGACAAAAGGCAAAACCCTGCTGACCGTCGAACACGACATGGGCGTGGTGTTTGGTCTGGCGGACAAAATCGCGGTGCTGGTTTATGGCGAAATCATCGCTTATGACACCCCGGACAAGATTCGCGCCAACCTGCGGGTGCAAGAGGCTTATCTCGGCAGCCTGCAAGCGCAAGGCCAATGACCATGTTGAATATTCACCAACTGCATGCCTATTATGGCAAAAGCCATGTGTTGCAGGGGGTGGACTTCGAGGTCGGCGAGGGCGAGATCGTCGCCTTGCTCGGCCGCAACGGGTCTGGCCGCTCGACCACAGCCAAGGCAATCATGGGCTTGGTTGACTGTCATGGCACCCTGGATTTCAGGGGACACAGTTTGCTCAAGCGCAAACCTTTCGACATTGCTCACCTAGGATTGGGTTATGTGCCCGAAAACCGTGACATCTTTCCCAAGCTAACCGTTCACCAGAATCTGCTTTTAGGCTTGAAGGCCAACAAACCTGCGGGTCGCTGGGACTTTGAGGACATGTACAACTTGTTTCCCCGTTTGCGCGAAAGACAGTCGGTCGAAGCAGGCGTGTTGTCAGGTGGGGAGCAGCAAATGCTCACCCTGTGTAGATCACTCATGGGCGACCCCGAGTTGATCATCATTGACGAACCCACCGAAGGTTTGGCACCCAAGATCGTGACATTGGTCGGCGAGTTTTTGCAAGAACTTCGCCGCCGCCGGGTGTCGGTCTTGCTTATCGAACAAAAACTCACCATTGCCATGCACATTTCTGACCGCACCTTGGTGATGGGTCATGGCCGCATTGTCTTTGACGGCACCCCAGCCGAGTTGCGGGAAAACGCCGCCATCCGCCAAGAATGGCTGGAGGTATAAAATCGAACGGTCGTTCTTTTTTACCATTTCCATTACCCCCACGCATCACACAAGGAACACTTCATGAGCGCTGACTATGCAGTTCACGGCGACGTCGCTGTGATCACCCTGAACAACCCGCCGGTCAATGGTTTGGGCCTGGCCACTCGACAGGCCTTTATGCAAGGCCTGAATCAAGCCATTGCGGATGATGCGGTTCACGCCATTGTCATTACCGGTGCTGGCAAAGCTTTTTCTGGCGGTGCCGATATCAAGGAATTCGGTTCACCCAAAGCCTTGCAAGAACCCAATTTACTCAACCTCATCGTGGCCCTGGAAAACAGCCCCAAGCCCACCGTTGCCGCGATCCACAGCGTGGTCATGGGCGGCGGTTTGGAATTGGCTTTGGGCTGCCATTACCGGATTGCCGCACCCGGCACAGACGTGGCTTTGCCCGAGGTCAAGCTCGGCCTGATCCCAGGCGCGGGTGGCACACAACGCCTGCCACGTGTGATCGGTGTGGAGGCCGCCTTGAACATGATCGTCAGCGGTGAGGCCATCAAAAGTGAAATGCTCGCCATGTTGCCAGGCCAGCAGTTGTTTCATGAAATGGCCACCTCAGCTGAGGGTTTGCTAGACGAAGCAATTGCCTATGCCAAAGGCGTGGTGGGCACTGCTCCGTTGCCCAAGGTGCGCGACCTGCCTTGCAAACACCCCAATGCAGATGCGTTCTTTAAGTTCTCCACCAACATGGTCAATGGCATGACCAAAGGCCATTACCCAGCTCCCCTCAAGTGCATCCAAGCCGTGCAAAACGCCACCAAAATGAAATTTGACCAAGGCTTGTCAGCCGAGCGGGAAATTTTCATCAACCTGATGTGGACCCCCGAGTGCCGAGCCTTGCGTCATTTGTTTGTGGCGCAACGCGCCACCGCCAAGATCGACGACGTGCCCGCCAACACACCCAAGCGCGAGGTCAAAAGCGTGGCGGTGATAGGTGCTGGCACCATGGGCGGTGGCATTAGCATGAACTTCATCAATGCGGGCATCCCGGTCAAGATCCTGGAAATGAAACAAGAGGCGCTGGACAAGGGCATTTCGATCATTGAAAACAATTACCAATCCCAGATCAAAAAAGGCAAGTTGAAGGAAGACAAGTTTCACCAACGCATGGCTTTGTTATCCACCACCCTGGACTATGCAGATTTGGCAGATGCGGATCTGGTGATTGAAGCGGTTTTCGAAGAGTTAGGTGTCAAAGAACAGGTGTTCAAAAAGCTTGACGAAGTGATGAAACCTGGTGCCATTTTGGCCTCCAACACCTCCACTTTGGATGTCAACGCGATTGCCCATTTCACCCAACGTCCACAAGACGTGGTTGGCTTGCATTTCTTCAGCCCGGCCAATGTCATGAAATTGCTCGAGGTGGTGCGTGGCGCAGACACCGCTAAAGACGTCATGGCCACCGTCATGGATCTAGCCAAGACAATCAGGAAAACCGCTGTGGTATCTGGCGTTTGTGATGGCTTCATTGGCAACCGCATGATCGAGCAATACAGCCGCCAGGCCGGTTTCTTGATCGAGGAAGGTTGCACCCCGCAGCAGGTGGATAAGGCGGTGGAAAATTTTGGCTTTGCAATGGGGCCATTTCGGATGGGCGATTTGGCGGGCAACGACATCGGCTGGGCTATCCGTAAAAGGCGCTACCAAGAAAAGCCCGCTATGAAATACAGCAAAACAGCTGATTTGCTGTGCGAGCAAGGTCGCTTTGGCCAAAAAGTGGGCAAGGGTTGGTATGACTACCTGCCAGGCAAACGCGATGCGATTCCCAATCAAGCGGTGGAGGACATGATTGCCAAACAGCGCAGCAGTTTGGGC
>Ga0214923_10006591_pt1 | contig 12983 bp, 9 predicted proteins | sample LL1510_MetaG_FD_177993 | JGI IMG/M metagenome (GOLD analysis project Ga0214923, IMG submission 177993) | Freshwater microbial communities from Lake Lanier, Atlanta, Georgia, United States - LL-1510 | ecosystem: Environmental > Aquatic > Freshwater > Lake | place: USA: Georgia | collected 2015-10-15
GTTGCACCCAAGCAATTCCGCGTGCTTTATAGTCTTCAAATACAGAACTGGATCCATCAGGTTGTGGTTGATAAAGTAGACCAACTTCGTCCAGAACATCACCCTCATCAAAACCTGGTATGATGCGATACACATCAACAATCATCCAGGCATATCCGTTGTTGCAATACCACATCCAACGGTGATTACCATTCACCAACCAGTTCTCAAGTTCGTTAGTTTCTGAATTCTCAAGAACAATCGGAGGAAGTTTGCCCTGTTTGTAACCTTTCTCCAAAGATTTGGCAATGGTTTCATACACTTTGGCATCGTTGCCTTTGAAACGTCCCACATTCTTGCGAAGTTTGAATGAAGCAGTGGGAACGATTTCAGTTCGAACGTATTCTGCAGTCTCATATTCGGGACGTACATAAGTTTCAATCTGTGCTTTCAGATCATACAGAGAACTATCCTTTGGAATCGCAACGTATTCATCGGGAATTGTAATCTGTGGGATATCATAAAATTTATTTGACATAGTAAAAAAATACGACAGTTTGTCCATTTTGAGTTTCGGCACGTGCCTCAACCACAAGAGCAATATACAATGGATTCAACTCCCTGTCAACCCTTCAACTCATTAGAAAAACTGTTCAATACCGATAAGTTCTCCAAATGAATAATCATATTCTAGAGCATCAGCACACACATAATGAGGATGATTCACAGATACACCTAGACGCTCACAAAGCTCTTTATGATTATCTTTCATCATCTCAACAGCATACAACATATGATTGAGAATATGATCTTCAGTATGATATTTCAACAAACGATTTTTTAATCCAACAAGAAAGTTTCCACATCCTGCCGAGTTATCAATAAATGTGCTGGTAGGATCTTGTAGAAGTTTCAATGAAATCTCATCGATCATACTCTCGACAAGTTCTTGTGGAGTAAAGACTTCTTGTGTTTCTTTAATTCTTTCGTCGGATCTTTCAAGTGTTGATCCTACATCTTGATTATGTTTATTCTTTGCCATCTCGTTCTTCAATACACTTGATATACGTCGAGATTAAATCATTCTTTCCAAAATGTCTTCTTCCATTACAACTCGAAGCAACTTCTCTAAATGTAGGCGCAAACTCAACGAGATTTTGTATCACTTCGGGAGAACGAACTTTCAGAAAATGATGTCCTTTTGCATAATGTGTAAAGTTTTCTGTTTTGACTCTACCACTAGGTCCAGAACCATACTCACCCACAAAAACATCTGCCTCAAATCTTTGTTCGTATGGTAAAAACTCAAAATCTGGATGTTCTTTCATCATAGGAATCTCACCAACTCCTACTTGAAATCTAGATGTATTTCTGACTTCCCAATACTGTTTAACTGCACTAATTCCATTCGGAAATGTAGATGCATCAAGATCTTCATCAACAGTGCAATGAAGATGTGCCTTGATTTTATTTAAGGAAGAGGGTTTGCGAACCGAAGTTGGTAACACAAACCTGATATCATTTGTAATCTCTGCGGTCTTATTCAGAAACTTTATAGCAAGATTACCTCCAATCCCATATGGAGGATTTCCTATCGCTAAGCTAAATCTCATTCTACCGTTCAACGATCACAAAAGTATTTTACTCAGATTTTTGATCGTTGTCAATACTCAAGTCTTTTTGAATATCAGAAAATCTCTCTTCCCAATCACTAGAATCTGCTTCCCATTTCTTTAGTGGACAAGAATCTAAGATGATCTTTGCTTTTGCGGGGACATAGCATCCGCATTCCCTACAACGATTTTCTAGTTCATCATATTTTTCACAAGACTTGCAAATAGATACTCTTTCTTCATAAACTTTATCCGAAACAAATAAAACTTTTTGTTCATTTTTTACAATATAGTTAATCATCTCCCATGCAAATCCTGCAAGATTTTTTCCTTGCTGAGGTAATGATGGATAATTTTTTTCTTTAGACATTAGTAATAAAATCAATAACTAAAAAATATTTATTAGGACTAGATTAGTACTCAATTCCGCCCTTAATGTTATTAGCATTCCATGATCCGTAAATAGAATATCTATTAGGTCCTAATTGTTGGATTGCCTTTCCACCAGCCCCTGGAACCGCATCGGGTCGGTCAGTTCCTGGCAGTTCAGGACCCGTACCTTCTCCATCTTCTCCCCATTCACCACCACTTCCACCTCGCCCACCTTGTTCCCCACATCGTCCACCAGTCAAACCACCAAATGAACATGTGGGGCAGGTTCCTGGGGCGCCATCTTCACCAGAAAGTGAGGAAGACCAGTTATATCCTCTTCCATGTCCACCTCGCCCACCTCGGCCAGCAACACCTGGTGTAGATGGTTCTTCTCTTACACAAGTTTGAGCCAAATAAGTGGATCTACAAGGTCCAGGTCGAGGGTTGTCACAACATGATCCCTGAACAAGGAGAGCTTGGTTGTATAATGGAGCACAAGGAGGGAGAAACCCGCAACCACGGTCAGTATATTCATCCTTACAAACTCCAGCATAACCAAATAATCCCGTCATACCCCTTTCTCCTCCTCCACCACCTCCATATATTCTACATCCAGATCCTATAATTATTCTATTATTGTAACCAATATTATTTAAATTGAGTCCTATTCCCCCATTTTCACCGTCCAAATCTCCATTACTGGTTCCTGCTGGATTGTACCAGTTTCCGCCCCCATTACCACCATATCCTAAAATAGATCCAGAAATATCAATACGAACATTGTGTATCAATCCACCATTTGGATATCCATGAGACATTTGAGCAGCAGGCAGGCCCGTTCTCACACTACCAGCAGTGCCAGTAATCAGTATACCTTTTTGTACATTTTTAAAATGATTGCCATTTCTTGGTCCATATATACCATCTCTCCCATAAGGGCCACCACCAGACCAATCAATACCTCTCCCATCAGGATCATATAAAAGTAATCTTAATCCAGGTTGATTTGGCCAATTAGTATTATCATCGGTTCCCGTTTGTGTGGCAACATATCTTTTGATTGAGTTTCTAAACTGGGATAATTTTAAGTTAATGTCTGTTGATATTTGTTCATTCTCGGTTGAGTCTGGAACAATTGGATTTTGATTAGTAACATCTGTATTTCTTCGAAGATCAGAAGCTCTGATTATTCCAGTATTTCTTTCGGCAAAATTATTTCTTAACTGTCCAAAAGAAATAGACCCATTAGAAAAATAAGGACCGTATTTGGTAACTGAGATTGGCATATTCTACTAGAATAGTGTTAAAGATGTTGTTCCAACACCAGGAACGGTAAAAACAAGTTGATTCCCAACTGTTGTTATTTGAACAGCAGTTCCAACACCACTTGTAAATCCATTTGTTGATGTAGTTATTCCAGAAACTTTAATTTGATTTGAGTTTATAACGGAGGTTTGAATACCAAGATTTATCCAAGTATTATTCGTATAACCTTGGAATTCTTGAGCAGTATTATTGTAAATAATACCACCAGATGAAGTTACCAATCCAACTCTTTGTGCGGTGGTGATTATTGGTGGAATCATATAAGAATACGTTCCGCCCGAAAAAGTTTTTCCAGCATGGGTAAAATCAACTGCTGATTGTGGAACTTCTGTTCCCATTCCAATAATACAATCTTTATCTAAAAAAAGTGAAGAACTTTTTAATAAAATTGCAGAGTTAAAAATCTCCAATCCATTTCCCGATGTTATAGTAGTTCCAATACCAACACTTTCAAATAAAGATTGACCTATAACATCTAAGGCAACTCCTCTTGGTGAGATTGTTCCCAAACCAATCCTGGAAAATAATGCAGTTGAAGTTCTGGCATCTACGTTTTGAATTGGATTTGTGGTCCCAATTCCAATAGACCCAATTCTAGCATTATGTTGTACAAGTAAATCGTAAACAGTTGAAACTCCAGAATTTGAAATTATTTGTGTAGCAGTGATATTTCCAGACAATGTTCCATTAATATTACCAGTAACATACAAATTTCCACCAACAAAAGAGTTTGATGTAACAGTTGAAGTTCCTACAACATGAAGAGTATTAACAGGATTTGTCTTACCAATACCCAATCTACCACCATAAGTTAGAGTCATCATTTGTAGATTTGTCTGCCCATAAATCCAGTTATAGTTACCAGTTTCAACGCCCACTATAGGGCTTCCTGCATGTAAGTAATAGTTAAAGTCGCCCTGATCTGCATTAATGAAATCAAATGTTCTAGCTTGATTACCAAATCTAATAAGAGCCGTACTGTCACCAATACCAGTAAAGTCAGGAGTTTTTTGTCGACCCAAAATAATCTGAGATTCATTTGATCCGATAAACTCTACTATAGAAGTTCCAGTTTTTAAAAGTTGAATATCCTTAGTTGGTGTTGCAGTTCCTAACCCAATTCTACTATTTGTTGTTGCAACAAATACTGTCCTGCCAGAACCAATTGCAAAGGAACTTGCAGTTACGATTCCCGTTGCAGAAATATCAGTGGATCCAATACTCGAAGAACTAATTAGTGGAACACTAATTGAAGTTGCTGTAATATTGTCAACGGAAATACTTGGGGTTCCAGTTAATGCTGTTGCAGTTGATGCAATTCCAGTTACATTACCAGTTACATTACCAGTTACATTACCAGTTACATTACCAGTTAGATTACCAGTTAGATTACCATAAAATCCCCCAGATGCAGTAATGATGCCAGAAAGATTGATATTTGATGGTAGTTTTTGGTTAGTGAGTGTTGGAATTGTATTTAAACTAAGCGTTCCAGAAGAAATATTACTAGCATTAATCTGAGTTATATTAGAACCGATTCCAGAAAAATATCCTGATGTTATTATTCCAGTTGCTATAATATTACCAATTGAATCAATTCCAACTCCTTTTGTAAAGGATGCTATATTATAGTTTCCACCAATTTGTAATGCAAATCTTGGATCATTAGTTTCAATGCCTACAAAACCTGTTGCATATATGCTTGTAAAACCAAAACCAATATCAATATCAGTCCATTGAGATGTCGGTAAGTTTAGGAGTTTTCCACCATCGCCATAATATGTAACAATACCAGAGTTAATTGCGGTTATAATACCACTACTAATGCTAACTCCGATACCAATAATTGATTTAGTTACATTTAAAGATGTAATATTTGCATTAACTACAGTTAAATCGGGAGTATAAACTTGATTTGCTGTGACTAATCCAACAACTTTCGCCGTTCCACGAACATCTAAGATTTCTGTTGGAATCGATGTTCCGATTCCAACTAGTCCAAGTGGATTTACAATTAAGTTTTGATCATCAACTTGAACACCATTACGAAAATTAAATGTTTTTCTGATATTCGCCATTGTGTTTTTAGTTATTTATTTGTTGAGTTTGTCTTCTAGGTCAGAAACTTTTTGAGAAAGTTCTTTAATTGCTTCAATCAGCAGTGGAACTAGTTTTTCATACTTAACTGTCAGATAATCTTCATTTGCTGGTGCAGGAACAACTGCCTCTGGAAGAACTGCCTGAACTTGTTGTGCAGAAACACCAACATAAACTATTTCAGTGCTGAATCCCAATGATTGTCCGATCTCGTTAAAGTTATAGGTAAATCCATTTAGAGAAAGAACTTTATCGAGGGCATTTTCAAGTGGTTTGATATTCGTCTTCAATCTTTCATCAGAAGCAAATGCCGTAATATCTCCAACAACTCTAAGTTCCTTGGTGCTTCTTACAAAACGAGCGCACTCATTATTGTTATTAAATACGATGGTTATTCCTTCATCCCCATTGAGATCATAAGCAATCAATCCATCGGCAGTCGAAGAACCAGACTTGTAAAACTTCAATGCACAATTTTCAGATGTGCCCCCAACCAAAGATATATGAGCAGCACCATTATTTTCAACAATTAATAAATCTTTTGGTCCGAGTGTTGGGAAAGATGGAACTGGTCCATCATTTCCAACAATATGAAGTTGTCTCTGTGGATCAGATTTGTTAATACCAACAAAATCTGAAAAATACGACTTACCAGTAACTTGAAGTCGTTGATTTGCTACTCCTGTTGGAGATGCAGATCCAATTAATACTGGACCATTTGTAAACGTGCCTTTTCCTGAAACAGAAATATCAGAACCAATTACAACATCAGAACCAACTATCAGATTTTTGGTAATACCAATACCACCAGAAACTGATAATGAACCAGTAGAAACTGAATTTGATTGAGTTGTTGAATTAAACTTAACATCTCCACAAACATTCAATCTTTTGGCAATACCAACTCCACCAGAAACTACAAGAGCACCATCTGAGCAACTAGTCGACTCTGTTATATCTCTAATTTGAGTTTGATTATTAACTCGAAGAGTATTATCAACCACTAATGGTTTATTCACTCTTAACTCACCATTAAATGTGACTGGTCCATTAAACTGTGAAAGAATGGTTCCTGAGTTTCCACCTTCAACGAGAAGTCTTTCTTTAACGATGACTTCATCAAATACGACACTCAAACGATTTGGATCTTCACCTGTTACAGTTGGTTTAGGAATATCATAAGAAATAACTTTTCCACTTGCCGCAGAAGTTTTGGTGTTACCACTAAAGACATCACCATTACTATTCATACCAGTATAAAGAACTTTACCACAAGATGTTTGTTGAGATTGTGCTAGGAAATCTTCTCTTTCTGTAATGGTTTTAACCTGAACTTGTGGTAGGCCAGTTGAATAGTTACCAGGACCATAACCAAGATATTCAAATGTGTGCCCAGATGCTCTTAAAGTTGATGGCCTACGAAGTTCAATAGGAACTAATTTGATTTTTTTGATTAAAGATCCGTTCGAATGATTCTCTCGGAGAGTTCCCATCGAACCACGAATCACTGTAATTTGATTGTTAGCAGCTCCAGAGAGAGAACTGCTCGCAAGTCTCATAATCTCATTATCAATCTGAATATAAGATCCAAGTTCAAATCTTCTGGTAGTTCCAATACCAGAATTAATTAAACTAACCGAGAACTGATCTTCTGTGGTGATATTTTGACCGAGAATCGCAACCTCTTTACCGTAGAAAGGAACTCCCCTTGTGCCCAGATTTTCACCAAGTTTATCTGCAGTTGCGGAGTTTGCAGATAGATTTTGCTTTAAAACATATTTGGATGAAGAGAGATTTACATTTGTGATCGCAGTGAAACTCGTTACAGAGTTTACGGCATTAACCAAATAATCACCGAGTTGATTACTATTCAAATCTATGATTCTAAAAGAGTTTCCAGCAACTAGTCCGTGTGCTCCAGAGGTAGTAAGAGTGAAAGCACCAGATGAAGCATCGTAAGTGGTTGCCGAAACGACGATCGAAGGTCCAACATGAACTATTTGTTGACCAACAACTGGTGTTGGATCTCCAGCAGTTTTTGCAATAGAAACAACAAATTTATTTGAAGCATCAGTAATTCTATAGTATCCGCCAAGAGCAGTTCCAATACCAGTAACATGAACAACATCACCGATAACTGTCGAAATACCAACGGTATTAATTGTAATATTTGCCTGTGGTGTTCCACCAATTCTAGAACTATCAAAGTAAAGTGTCTCTCCATTTGTATATCCAGATCCACCTTCTGTAATAACAGCAGATGTGACTGCTCCACCACTTACTGTTACGGTTGCTGTTGCACCATCCCAAGTAGCAGATGATGGTGCAGCATTTGTATTAAACAATCTAACATTATAATATGTTCCATTTGTATGTCCACTACCACCATTCAAAGTTGTGTATTCTCTAATTCCAGAAAGTTGATGCTCAGAATCAAGAGTTAACGTTGCAGAAGTTGAAGTTGATGATACATTAGTAATCGTCTTGCTAATCCCAAAACTGTTTAAAAATTTGTCAACAGTTTCTCTGGTGATACTTTTCTTAAGATCATTTGTTACAATATCTCCAAGAGGAGAAAGTTTGGCATAAGTTTTACTAGAAGATGGATTATCATTAATATTATCTTTATCAAGTTGTGGGTATAAATCAACAAGATTTTGATTATAGTTTGAATCTGTAAACTCTACACTTACATTATTCGATGCATTTAGAACATAAGCATAATATACACCGTCTTGAACATTATAAATGTATTTTGAAATTACTTCTGTTCTGTAAACATATAAGTTAGACTGTAAATTATTTCTCTCAAATCTGGGAAGAGAAACTGTTCTTAGATCAATATTATTTGTAAAAGTTCCTGGATTTGATCCAACATATGAATACCTAAATGTCTTGTCATTTACTATTTCAGAAACTTTGAATGTACCATTATATCCAACATTAATAGTTGCAGAAATATTGTTTGTGCTCGTTACATTTTTGATAACAATCTGATCATTTACTTTTAAACTATGTGGTTTATCTGAACGAACAGTAATAATTTTTGTTGCAGGATCATATGTACAATTTGTAATAAATCTTGGGTTTCTATTGTATAGATAATCACTCTTTGTAAGACCAGTTAAAGCAAAGTCTGCGTTGCTTCTTACACCTGTTGTGCATGATTCTTGAATAACAAATCCATCTACAATATCTCTTCCATTAGAAAGTTCTTTTGGAATGACAATACGCATCTTGTAGAGTTTTTCATCTATACTTCTATCATCTTCTTTTCTAGTTATGTAAGAAATTTCAGTTTTTTCTCCTGTAAATGCAGAGATTCCAAGTGATCTAATTGCAGTGAAAATTTCATTATTTTCTTTTACGTGAATAAACCACTGATTATTCACTGGATCCCATTGAATTGGAGATCCAATCTCACCAGCGTTTCTATCACAAACTCTTCTTAGGATTCTTAATTGAGTTCCACCATAAGCATTGATAAAAACTGGTGTTACTGCATCGGCATTTGTTTTTGATGATGCAATTTTAATCGTATTGCTACTGATTTTGATTGCATAATAATTTGTCTCTGGAGAAATATTTTCTGGAAGATCTCCAGTATCAGAGACTATACGAATCTTTTCTCCAGTTAGAGGGGCAGCAATCGTTGAAGTATCAATTGTGAAAAGTGATCCATTACCTGAGGTTGGTACTACGGTTACTACTTGATTTTTCTCAGAACTTGATGCTCCAGATGCAGTTGGAACCGCATTTGTAACTAGATTATCAACCATAAAAATACTAGCACTAGCTATGGATCCTGATGGAAGTTTTGTATAAACTCGATCGCCCGCCTTTGCACCAATTCTATATCCTTGAGCAATAATTGGTGGTTCTTGATCTTTTTTATTATACCCAAAGAGATATAAATGACCAGAACTATTAATATTATAAGTCGATTTTACATCAAATTGAACCCATTCAACCGCATCATCTGCAGATGTAATTGATCTTGGAGTGATGATTGAGGTGATAAATGCTTTATTATCTTTATCAAATGCACTATTTTTAAATCCGTCAGCAGAAAGTGAAAACTGTCCAAAGTTTGAGTTTGAGTTGGTGATTGAAGCATCACCACCAGATTGAACGTCAAAATGTTTATTAAATCCAATCGCAAAGACGGAAACAATCTGAATAAAAGCATCATTGGATACTTTAATGTGAGATGTTTGCCATCCAGACCTATAAATGGCATTCGAGTCTAAATGATAGACGTTATTGGCATTTGTTGATGATGATCCAGAGGAAAGGGCTGCCCCAGTGACGGTTGATGTTGGAAGACCATCATATGTTCTAGATGTTGAATTATAACTTACAAACGCCCTGTCATCTTTTTGTATAGAAACGGCAGTAAATTGAGCAACGACCATTGAACGGAATCCTGATGCCTTTGCGCCATCGGCGTGCATTCCGTTCATACCCCATACAGAGCGTAGGGAGATGTTGAAGATATAAGGAGAAGCACCAGATACAGTATCTGTTTCGATTGTTACTGTTGCCGAAGAGCCACTCAAACCTGCTGCAGGTCCTGCAGGAAGATTATCTGGAAAATATGGTAATAGATAAGTGAATGTTGATGAGTTAATAACAGTTTGAACTTTTGTAGAAATATTGTACGTATCATCGCTTACACCACGAATTTTGATTGGTGTATCGCCATTCAATCCGTGTGGAGTTGCTGTTACAACTGTTACAACACTTCCTGGTGTTGCTCCGTCTCCAGAAATAATACTTGAGATGTTGACTGGATCTGAAGCAAATGCTCCAACGATTTCCCACTCTGGTCTCCGCTTTGCGAATCCTAGTGGTTCTGCTGGATATTTTTGATCAATGTCTCTTCCAGAAGTTCTATTAAAGGCATTTGAGACCTTGCTATAATACATGTCAAGGTCGGTTAGATCATAACCAGATTTAACATTTACACCATCTACATATTCGAAGCAAGTTAGTTTGTGGTGAGAAAATGTTGGGCGAGATTGATTAATAAGAGAGAAATTTTGACTGTCAGTATAGACTAATCCGCTTTCACTTCCATCAAAAATACTAAACTGCCAGAAATAACAGGCACCAGTGATTCTGAAAATCGCACTGGTGGGGACATTAGAATCAGTTGGATTTGGAACATATTTTGGGCGAATTTTAGTTTTTCTAAGATCAAGCCCAACAATTGAAGTTCCACGAGGTACAACAACACCTCCGTAAACACTATTAAACTTGTAAAGAATATTATTTGATTGAGTTAAATCGAAATTAGAATCTAGAGAAAGTGTTAACTCATTTTGTGCTGCACTTACAGATCCTCCAGGAGAAATAGAAATCGCATTTCCACCATTGTCTTGAATCAAATATCCTGGACGGTTATCAATTACATGTTCTCCAGGAAATAGTAAAATTGTTGTTTTTTCAGTAATATCATTATCGCTGCCTCTCAAATATGAAAATCTTGCTGCTTCTAAAAGTGCCCTTTGTATGGTTTTAAAGGGCTTTGTCATCGAGTTGCCCTGATTTTCAACACCATCAGTAGCATCAAGATCATTTGGATTAACATAAAGAATACGACCTTCTGTATTCTTTATAAAATTCTCTAACTTATTAAGAGGCATCGGATTATATTGATGAAAATATTTCTATGTTTTATTTATTCTAATTAATCGACTGGTCTTTCAAATTCTGTTCCATCCTGAACAATCCCATCACCATCACCATCGACAGCATTTGGATTATAAGTTACATCTTTTACAACTTTTCCACCAAACTCATAAAGTTCTTTGGTGGCATCTGCTTTCTTATTATAAAGTTTCCGATGCTCGTGTACGGTGGTCCAACGATTGTCTCCTTGATAAAATATAGACACTTCTCCAAAACCAAAATTTTCCGTATGCTGAATATGATATTTTGCCATTTTTTTCAAGTATTTATTATTTCAATCATTCCATTAAATCTTTCTTATCATAATATAAGTTTATCAGTTCAATACTCGCGGTCGGATTCGAACCGACACTGTGAAGATTTTCTTACCACTACAAGTTTCCTTGCCCCTACGGTTTGTGGTCTGGACTATACCTTCACCATACTTTTCAGTTTAGGTGCTCCCCGTCTAGTCTCTACACCTTCATCTTGCGATGCTTGGCTCGGTATTGCCATTTCACAGGTTTCACCGAATTTGAGGAATTACACTCATAAGGTTTCCCAAATGAGGCTCAATTTTACATAAGTCTTCTGTCTCTGCCGTTGGACTACGCGAGCATATTTAATTGCAAGACCATTGTAACTCATAGAGTCGTAGTGGTCAAGTGCTCGTTGTCAGGATTGAACTGACCTCTGCCGATTTATGAGATCGGTCCCTTCAACCAGATGGGTAAACGAGCATTCGCTATTCGCAAATATAGGATAGCAATAGGGACACTTGGATTCGAACCAAGACCTCGCGCTAATCTGGCGCTAATACGGAGTATAAGACCGCTGTTCTGCCGTTGAACTATGCCCCCCCTACGGTTTATGATGCCTCGTTGTTATACTCGGTGTGTATTCGTATGAGGTCATCATTCATAGGCATCATAACTGCTGCTTGCCCATCTTCGTCAATTATACCTAATCGCTCTCCATTTTCAACTCTCACAATCAGTTCATCAAACTGTTCTTGAAATTCTGCCACAGTAAAAACTTCCATTTTGGTTAATATTTAGTTAACTTCCTGATCACGGATTGCCAGATCAGCATACTTAATCTGCTCAGGATCCACTTGAGCAGTGACAACTTCCAGCACATTCATAAACTCTTCAACAGTTTTGCACTCTACCAGGCGCTCGCTGCCCTGATCGCTGAGAAGAAGAAAGGTGCGGGTGCATACATCAATCACAATGCCGTGTACGGTTTCTTGTGCGGTGCTCATTTGGTGTTTCGTTGATTACCTGAGTATTATAGGGCAGATCAAGGCGGGTGTCAACCCCGTTTAATATGAAGTTCTTGCCACATCAAAAGCATTACCATAATCCCCATTTGGAACAGATGCTGGACCAGCATCTGTTCCATTTGATGGCCAACCATATTGTGATCCCGTATACGTCCCCGCAAAATATGCATATCCACCAACTACAACATAATAATAAGTTCCATCATAAAATGGAACTATAGAGTCTGTATTTAAAATAACAGATCCTGCCCACTTTATGACTAGTTGTCTAATATAAGTGTTTGGAGTAGTTTGGATACCACCCGATCTTGTGTACCATCCGTATGATGGTGTTGATTGTGTTGCTGGATTATAGTTAATAGATGTAGAAGTTTGAAAAGATGTTGGTGAAATAACTGGATATATTACCACCCTAGAGTTATTATTTTGATCACCTGCAGATCCTCTATATGGATCTCCAGCATCAGCAAATGAACTTGTAGATCCGCTGGTTACATATGATCCATTAATATATCCAGATCCTCCTCCACCACCAGAGGAATTTCTAGTTGTATTTCCAAAATCATTGCCACCGCCGCCGCCGCCTCCACCATAATATCCTCCGCCTCCACCGCCGCCGCCAGCAGCGTTTGTAAATT
>Ga0214923_10006592_pt1 | contig 12981 bp, 12 predicted proteins | sample LL1510_MetaG_FD_177993 | JGI IMG/M metagenome (GOLD analysis project Ga0214923, IMG submission 177993) | Freshwater microbial communities from Lake Lanier, Atlanta, Georgia, United States - LL-1510 | ecosystem: Environmental > Aquatic > Freshwater > Lake | place: USA: Georgia | collected...
AGCGTCAGCTCTACCGCACCATCGACAGGCAGAGATCGGCGAGGCGCAGGCAGGCATCGGGTTGGGACGCTGCGGCCAATTTTGCCTTCCACTCTTTCCATCCTTTCCCATTTTCGGCGAGAGACTGGCGAATCACACGGAGTGCGGTTTCCCCGTTCGGGGTGAGTTGGGCCACACCGATTTCCTTGAGGAGCGAGAAATTTCCCTCCTCTTGTCCCGGGACCACTTGGGTGACGAGAAAAGGGGTCCGGGAGGCGATGGTTTCCTGAGTTAATGCACCGCCTGCTTTGCCGATGACAAAGTGATGTTTGGCGAGGATGGAGGGCATTTCGGTGGTCCATCCGAGGAGTTGGACTTTTGTGCGAAGAGGGCCGAGTGCGTTTTCCACCCTGCGAGCGATGGCAGGATCCCGTCCCGTGCCGATGGTGACCGACCAACCCTCCTGAGCCGCGAGCGAGGCGGCGAGTTCGGGGCCACCTTGCAGGCCCGAACTGAGAAGGTAAAGAACGCGGGGATTTTCACCGGGGGGTTCATCGCCCGGGTGGGGGGTGGGATCGGCAAAGCGCGGATCGACGGGAAAACCGATCGGCTGAATTTTCCCCATGGGAATGCCGAGGGCGTGGAGGGATCGGGCGGTGGGTTGGTTCGGTACGATCCAAAGATCCGCAGGGGAGGAGGACCAGAGGCGGTGGACGGATATCGAATCGGTGACAATGGTCATCAGTTGAAATGTTTTGCGCAGGTCGCGGGGGAGAAGCGCGATGAAGTGGGAGTAGACGGGGAAAGTAAGGGCGATGACTTTGGGGCGATGGGTTTCAATCAGTTCGCGGATGCGGAGGTAGGCAGGGCGGTTTGTGAAGAGGGTTTTTTCAATCAGGGGGACATGGTGGCAGGCGAGATAAAAGAGGCTCCAGGCGTGGGGGTAGCGGTTGATCAGGGTAAGGTAAAGGCGACGGAAAAAATCGTTGAGCGCGGGGCGGGATTCGGCGAACGGGTCGGCCACAACGGCGGTTCCGCCGCGGAGCTGGATCGCGCCGGCGAGTCCGCGGGCAGCGGCGTTGTGCCCGTCGCCAAAGGCGGCGGTGAGGATGAGGACGGGGGCGGAATTCACATCAGGCCGTCGCGTTCCAGTTCGTCCAGCCGGCGGTCGTCCGATTGATCGACGATCTCGGTCACGCCGGGAAGCTCAAGCAGGACATCGAGGCTGAGTGCGATCTGTTCCGTCGGAAGGCCCGTGGTCTCGATCACGCGGCGGTTTCGGGTGAGGTAGGCCCACGAGAAGTCCTCTCCCTGAATGATGCGGAACTGGAGATGGTCGGAGGGAAGGAGTTCCTCCGCGGAGGCAAGGGCCAGGGTGCTGTTGCCCGCTTGTGCACCCGGGATGACCTGTTCCACACGGGTGAACCGATCGAGCCAGGATGTAAGGATGGCACGGATCGAGGCATCGGTGTGCGGCTCGGAGAAGACGGCGACATACCCACGGGAGATCATGCGCGCAGGCTATCGGAGGAAAGGTTGGGTTTAAAGAGGAAGTGGCGGTTTAGCGGGCTTCACGCGGAAGGGAGTCGAAGCGGGTGAAGCGGGGTTGGAAGAGAAGGCGGATGCGGTCGGTCGGTCCGTTTCGCTGTTTGGCGATATTCAGCCTGCAGGGAAAGCCGCGAACATTCGGCGGCAAGGGCTGGTTATCCCCGCCCTCGTCCGAGTTTCCGCTGTTTTCCGCCTCGTCGTTGGCGGATTCCCTGCTCAGAAGAAGCACAAGGTCGGCATCCTGCTCGATCGAGCCGGACTCGCGGAGGTGGTGAAGGGCGGGCTCGGAGTTGGTTTCCTCGGGCTTCCGGTTCAGCTGGGCCAGGACGACCACGGGGATTTGGAGCTCCATGGCCAGGGCCTTGAGGCCTCGGGAGATTTCGGAGACTTCGACCTGGCGGTTTTCCTTGGCGCGGCTGGTACCCGAGGTGAGGAGCTGGAGATAATCGATGATCAGGATATCGATGCCGAACTGTTTTTTGATCCGGCGGGCGCGGGCCCGAAGTTGGCCGATGGTGAGCAGGCTGGATTCGTCAAGGTACAGCGGAAGATCGGAGATCTCCGCGGCAACGCCCCGAAGGGCGGTGATCTGGCTTTCGCTGAGTTGGCCGCGACGAATCTGCTCCGAGTCGAGGCTGGCGTGGGAGGAAAGAAGGCGGAACATGAGTTGTTGGGCGGACATTTCCAGGGTGAAGAAAGCGACATTGTAGCCGGGACGAACAAAGTCGTCCTTCTCGGAATCGTACCGTTGGCGGAGCATGTGGCGGGCCATGCTGAGGGCGAGGGCGGTTTTTCCAACGCCGGGACGGGCGGCCAGGACGATCATTTCCCCTCCCTTGAATCCTGTGGTGAGCTGGTCGAGTTCATCAAAGCCGGAGGGGATCCCGCTGTAGTGCCCCTTGCCTTTGACGAGACGTTCGATGAGGGCGATCGTTTCGGGCGTTATCTGGGCGGCGCGGACGACTCCTTTTGTTTCCCTTCGGCCCCGGATTTCCAGGATATCCCGTTCGGCATCGTCGAGGATGGTTTGGACCTCGTGGGGACGTTCATGGGCTCCGACGACGATCTGGGCGCAGGCTTGTTGGAGTTCCCGGAGGAGGCTTTTGTCCTGCACCTGTTCGAGGTGGGCTTTGGCGGTGAAGACACTGATGACGCCCGCTGCGAGATCACTGATCAGGGCGGGTCCGCCGGCGGCGTCGGCCAGTTTGCGGTCGGTGAGCCACGCCAGGAGGGTGGATGGGTCGATCGGCTGGCTGGCCTCGCGCATTTCGGCGATACAGCGGTAGATGACCTGGTGGGCGGGGTGGAAGAAATCCTCCTCCCGCATGCCTTTTTCCCTGGCCAGATCGACGACCTGGTCGGGATCGGCGAGCATGGCCCCGAGAAGCGAACGTTCGGCCTCGAGGTTGTGATGGGCGGGAAGGCCCTCGATCGTGATGGAGGGCGGGGCGGCCCGATGGACACGGGAGCGGGCGGGTTGGGCTTCGGCAATCACAGCTTCAAAGGATTGCGGACGAGGGGGAGGGGACAATCACGGGGAGAAAGTTGTTGGGGCGATCTTTCGGCAAAAGATGGATAAAAACGAATAACTTATCCTCTCCGGCGTGCCTTCGGGTGAAGTTGGGGCAGGATGGTGGGGTGATGCGACTGATTCTCGCCTCGACGTCCCCCCGGAGGGCCGATCTTTTGCGGGAATCAGGGATTTCTTTCCGAGTTGAAAAACCGGAGGTGGAGGAGTGGGCGGCTGCGGATTTTCCCGAGGTGAGTGCCGGCGATCTGGCCCGGGTGAACGCGCGAAGGAAGGCCAAGGCGGTGGCGGAAAGGCATCCGGACAAGCCGGTCTTGGCGGCGGATACCCTGGTGGTTTGCGAAAGCCGGATTTTAGGAAAGCCGGCGGACGAAAAAATGGCGGAGCAGATGTTGGGGTGGTTGAGCGGCCGGACGCATGAGGTCATCACCGCGACGGTTCTGATTTTACCGGGAGGAAAAAAAACCAGGGAGGCCGTGGTCCGGACGAGGGTGAAGTTCCGGAAACTGGCGGCGGAGGAGGTTCGATCCTACCTTCGGGATGTGGAGGTGTTGGATAAGGCGGGGGCGTATGCCCTTCAGGATGGGGGGGACCGGATCGTGGAGCAGGTGGAGGGGTCGCGAAGCAACGTGATCGGACTGCCGATGGAGACGGTTTTGCTCTGGTGCGAGGATTTGGTGGCGGGGGAGCCGCCCGGTTAGAGATTTTTTTCGACGGCGGAGCGGAGATCGGCGCCTTTGAGCGGGCCGCGGAAACGCTGGAGAATCTTTCCCTGCGGCGTGAGGAGAATGGTGTAGGGAATGGTTTCCAAAGGCTCGAGTAGGTCGAGCGTTTGCGGCCCGGGTCGCAGAAGGGGATAATGGATGCCGTGTCGCTCCGCAAAGACGAGCAGACCTGCGGAGGGGGCATCATCCAGGCAGATCCCCAGAACAACAAGGCCGCGAGGGGAAAACTTCTCGTGGATCGCCACGAGTTCGGGCAGCTCCTTGGCGCTCGCCGGACTCCATGCGGCCCAAAGGTTGAGGAGGACGAGCTTTCCCCGAAGGGAGGCGGTATCGAAGGGCTGACCCGAGGCGAGATCGTTGAAGGAAAAGGATGGGGGCAGATGAAGAGGGGGCGGCGGCGGGCGACAGGAGGCCAACCCCAGGATCAGAAGGAGAAGGAGGGGATTTCCAAAAAAAGAAAAAGGCACCGGAAAGGGTAGGTGAGGGAGGGGAGTGCGCTCAACGCCCATCTTGTGAGACGGAACATGGAAGGATACGATGAGAGGTGGGATCCGAGAAACATTAGGAGGCAAGGAGAGCATGAATCCGAAAAAGAGCTTATCTTCCGTGCAGCGAATCCTCGTGGTGGACGATGAGGCGGATGTCGCATACTCGTTTCAGCGGGTGTTGGCGGAGGAGCCGGTGGAGGTGGCGGGTGTGACGAGCGGCATCGAGGGGCTGAAAAGGCTGAAAAAAGAGGATTATGATCTGGTTTTGCTGGACGTGCGGATTGGGGCGGAGAACGGGATGGAGATCTTTCGGCAAATCCGCAAAGAGCATCCGCGGCAACTGGTGATTGTGATGACGGCCCATGGGACGGCTCAAACCGCGATTGAGGCGATGAAGTTGGGGGCGTTTGATTACATTCTGAAGCCGTTCGATGTGCCGGAGCTTCTGTCGATCCTGCGAAGGGCATTGCAGACCGCCGCCTCGATGCGCGACCTGGTGCCGCGGGAAGGGGCAAGTTCGGCCGAGGAGAAGTCGCCCGGGCTCATCGGGGCGTCGCCGGCGATGCAGAAAATCTACAAACTGGTCGGACAGGTGGCGCGATCGGATGCAGCGGTTCTGTTGATCGGGGAGAGCGGAACCGGAAAGGAGCTGGTGGCGCGGGCGATCTATGCGAACAGCTCAAGGGCAGCGAGGCCGTATGTGGCGATCAACTGTGCGGCCATTCCCGATGCCCTGCTGGAGAGCGAGCTGTTTGGGCATGAGCGTGGGGCCTTTACGGGCGCGATGGGGCAACGGATCGGAAAGTTCGAGCGGGCGGACGGGGGAACGATTTTTTTGGACGAGATCGGCGATATGCCTTTGGCGCTGCAGGCCAAGTTGTTGCGGGTGCTGCAAAACGGGGAGTTTCAGAGGGTGGGCGGGGATCAGACTTTGCACACGCAGGTCCGTGTGATCGCGGCCACGAACCGGGATCTGGCCATCCTGGTGAAAGAAAAAAGTTTTCGGGAGGATCTGTTTTACAGGATCAACGTCGTTCAAATTCAGCTCCCCCCGTTGCGGGAGAGGAACGAGGATATTCTGCCCTTGGCGGAACATTTTCTGAGGCGAGCGGAAAAGGACCGGGGATTGAAGTTTTCAACAGCAACCAAGAAGGCCTTGCAGGGGTGGAGTTGGCCGGGAAATGTGAGGGAGTTGGAAAACGTTGTTTCGCGGGCGGTGGTGTGTGCCGCTGCGGAGTCGATTGAGCCCGGGGATCTGCCCCCGGAGATTTTGGGGCACGCCGCCGCCGAAGGGACCCCGGGGGATTGGTGGAAAAAAGTGCAAGAGGCTGCGGGAAAGGATGGGGATCTTTTGGCTGCGGGAGAAAAACTTCTGGTGGAGAGGGCCTTGAACGAGGCGGGTGGAAATGTGAAGCGTGCCTCGGAGATTTTGGGGGTTACCCGTGCCGCTTTGCGGACGCGTGTGGATCGGCACGGGCTGGCAGGTCAGGATTAGACGACAATTTTGACCAAGGGTTTGGGCAACGGGGAGGTGAAGCGCAGCTCCTTTCCCGTGACAGGATGAGGAAAGCGGAGAAAACAGGAGTGCAGCCCCAAGCGTCCCGCGGGATCACTTTGCGCTCCGTACTTTTCGTCCCCCACAATCGGACAACCTGCCGACGAGAGTTGCACACGGATCTGATGGCGGCGACCGGTCGCCAGGGTGAGTTCGACCAGTGAACGATGACGGCCTTGCTTCAGGACACGGTAGTGGGTGACGGCATGGCGGGTGAGGTCGGAGCGTGGGCGGATAAAAACCTTGAACGGGTTCGATTCATCCAGATCCGATTCGAGGGTACCCGAACTTTGCGGCAGGCGTCCCTCAACAACCGCCTCATATTTTTTTTCAAACTTGTCCCAGTTCCCTTGCAGGGATTCCTTGGTTTCTGGGGTTTTGGCGAAGACCATCAGTCCGGACGTCTCGCGATCGAGGCGGTGAACGATCCACACCCGTTGTTTTGACCGGGGATGCGCCTGCCGAAGGTATTCGTTGAGCTGGAAGTAGGCGGTTTTTTCCGGCTCGGCCTCGCTGGCAATGCTCAGCAGATTCTCGGGTTTGGAGATGACGAGGAGATGGGCGTCCTCGTGGAAGATCTGGATTCCGGAAGGCAGATTCGTTTTGGGAGTGGCAAAGCGGTCGGAGCGGATTGCGACGGTATCTCCGATGGAAAGAGGATGATTGAACTGCGCGACGGGTCGGTCGTTGACCGTCACGGCCTGGAACTTGAGCCAGGTGCGGATCTGCTTTTTCTTCTCCTCCGGCCAGGCCTTGAACATCTGCTCCAGCAGGGGACCGGTGTGGGAGACCGTGAAGGGCTTGGGCATGACGGAAGCTTGGAGGAAAAAAAGACGGATGGGAATGTTTGGGGATTGGTCGTGCGGAGGTGGGGAGGTAGCTTCTGGGGATGCGTATTCTTTTCCTCGGAGACATTGTGGCCGAGCATGGCCGCGAGGCTTTGCGGGACATGATGCCCCGCCTGATCGAGGAGTTTGCGCCCGATTTTATCGTCGTGAACGGGGAGAATGTGGCGGGAGGAAACGGGATTACCCCGAAGCTGGCTTACGATATCTTTCGGGCCAAGGTGGACGTGATCACCTTGGGGGATCACTGCTGGGATCAGCGGGAGATCATGGGTTTCTTTGCCGAGGAGCCCCGATTGATCCGACCGTTTAATTTCCCCGGAACCTGCCCGGGCAAGGGCTCCATTGTTGTGACGGGAAACGGGAAAAAGTTGGGCGTGATCAACGCCATGGGCAGGACCTTCATGAAGGCGGATGTGGACAATCCATTTCTTCTGATGGATCCGATCATCGAGGAGATCCGTAAGGAGACGAAAACGATCCTGGTGGATTTTCATGCCGAGACGACTTCGGAGAAGATTGCCTTTGGGCATGCGTTCGATGGAAAGGTTTCGGCTGTGGTGGGCACCCACACCCACGTGCAGACAGCAGATGAGAAAGTTTTGACCGGAGGAACGGCTTACATCACCGATGTGGGGTTTTGTGGGGCGCATGACTCGGTGATCGGGCGGGAAAAAGGTTCCATCGTGGATCGGTTTCGGACCTTGATGCCTGTGAAGATGCATCTGGCGACGGGGGGGATCCAGCTGGATGGGGTGGTGATCGATGTGGATGAGGAGACAGGCAAGGCGACTGCGATTCAGAGGATTCAACGACCGAAGTGAGCCGATCGGAACCGCTGAGCGTGTCTGCGCTGACGGCGCAGATTAAGGAGATTCTGGAGGATCAGGTGGGGGAGGTGTCGGTGGCGGGGGAGATTTCCAATCTGAGGCATCAATCTTCGGGGCACTACTACTTCACGTTGAAGGATGAGGGGTCGCAGATCCCGTGTGCTCTGTTTAAGGGGTCAGCTCTTCGTTTGGCGGTGCAACCCAAGGATGGGGCAAAGGTGGTGGCGGAGGGGGAGGTTTCCGTTTATGCGCCTCGCGGCGCGTATCAACTGATTGTGAGAAATCTGGAGCCGGCGGGGAAAGGGGATCTGCACCAGAGGTTTGAGGAGTTGAAAAGGAAGCTGCAGGCCGAGGGTTTGTTTGATGAATCGCGCAAGAGACCGATTCCCGAATTCGTGGAGAGGGTGGGAATCATCACCAGCCCGACGGGTGCGGCGGTGCGGGATGTGATTCATGTTCTGCAAAGAAGGTGCCCTCGAATCGCTCTTACGGTCTACGGGGCGAAAGTGCAGGGGGAGGGGGCAGCGGAGGAGGTGGCGGAGGCGATTGCAGAGATGGGGAAGAGAGATTTTGACGTGTTGCTGGTGGTGCGGGGTGGGGGGAGTCTGGAAGATCTCTGGTCGTTCAACGAAGAGATTGTGGCGAGGGCGGTGGTGGCGAGTCCGGTGCCGGTGATCAGCGGAGTGGGACATGAGACCGATTTCACGATCTGTGACTTTGCGGCTGATTTGCGGGCGCCCACGCCTTCGGCGGCGGCGGAGATGGTGAGTCGACCCGATGCGGATTGGCAGGAAGAGGTGCGGGGATGGGGAGAGCGACTGGCTGAGGCGGTCATCGACTTTGTTGAAGAAAAGAAGAGGAGATTGGGGGATTTGGCCGGGAGTTATGTTTTTCGTGAGCCGGGAAAGATGGTGGAGATGAGCAGTCAGAGAGTGGACGAGTTGGCGGTGCAGTTGATGCGTGGATTGGAGAGCGGTTGGCGGTTGCGGAGGCAGTATGTGGAAAGCTTGCTGGGTCGATGGTCGGCGTTGCGACCCGAGCGACGATTGCGGGAGCTCTCTTTGCGGGTCCGGGCAGCGATGGATCGTTTGCGGGCGATGGGCCCAGAGGAGACGTTGAGACGGGGGTATGCGTTGGTGCAGTCCACGGATGGGAAACTGGTCCGAAAAGCCGAATCCGCACGAAGGTGCGGGGATCTGGTGCTTCGTTTTGCGGATGGAAAATTGCCGGTTCAAGTCAAGGGTGGAAGGGAATAGGGCTGGACGGGGAGTGGGTGGGGGAGGAATGCTTTTGTATGGCCAAGACGGGTAAAGCGGCGGGGGAAGGCTCCTTTGAGGAAAGTTTAAAACAGCTGGAGTCGCTGGTGGTGCAGATGGAGTCTCCTGAGCTTCCCTTGGAAACGATTGTGGAAAAATATGAGTTGGGGATGAAATTGGTGGGGCTTTGCAGTGAAAAACTCAAAGCGGCTGAGAAGCGGATCACGTTGTTGACCAAGAAGAAGGATGGATCGATCGAGGAGGGTGAGCTGGGTGAAATGGGTGAGGAGTCCCCCAAATCCGGCCACGGAAAGAAGTCTGGTCGGGGAGCCCCCGATCTGCTCATCTAGCCAGCTTCCCATGGCGACACCGCTTCTCGACAAGATCAAAGGCCCGGCCGACGTTAAGAAAATTCCGCTCGAAAAGCTGCCCCAACTGGCGGAGGAGATCCGGGAGGAGCTGATCAGCGTCCTCAGCAAAACGGGGGGTCACCTGGGGCCCAACCTTGGGGTGGTGGAGCTGACCATTGCGTTGCACCGGGTTTTCGACACTCCGACGGATCACTTTATTTTCGACGTCAGCCACCAGGCCTACGTCCACAAGCTTTTGACGGGCCGGCGGGAGCGTTTTCACACCATCCGGCAGCAGGGCGGGTTGAATGGATTCATGCTCAGAACCGAGAGCGAACACGACTGTTTCGGAGCAGGGCATGCCGGAACGGCTCTTTCGGCGGCTCTGGGAATGGCTTCCGCCCGGGACATGCGTGGGGGAAAGGAGCACGTGGTTTGTCTGGCGGGGGATGCCGCCTTCACCTGTGGGGTGACGTTTGAGGCGCTGAACAATGTTTCCCATCACACGAAGCGCCTGATCACGATCCTGAACGATAATAAGTGGTCGATCGACAAGAACGTCGGGGCGATCGCAGGGTATCTGAACAAGATCACCACTGATTCCCGGTTTATCCATCTTCACGAGAGGGCCGCCCACTTCATTGAGAAGCTGGGAGGAACGAAGGCGCTCAAGGTCGCCCGGCGGGCGGAGGAGCATGTGAAGGGGATGATTTTCCCGAGCGTCATTTTCGAGGAGTTGGGGGTGACGTATTACGGGCCGGTGGATGGTCACGACATCCCGAACTTGATCAAAATGTTCGAATTTCTGAAGACCCAGAATTTTCCTGTCATTCTTCATGTGGTGACGACCAAGGGCAAGGGATACGAACCCGCGATGGCGAAGCAGAAAAAGTTTCATGGTCTTGGACCGTATGACCCCGAAACGGGTGAAACGAAAGCCTTGGGTCAACCGACCTACAGCGAGGTCTTTGCGGACCATCTTTCCAAAATGGCGGACAACGATCCGAGGATTGTGGCCATCACGGGAGCCATGCCGAATGGGACGGGGCTGGATCGTTTCCAGCCGAAGCATTTGGACCGGTACTTTGATGTGGGTATCGCGGAGGAGCACGCGGTACTTTTTGCCGCTGGGATGGCGACGAAAGGCTTCAAGCCCTTCTGTGCGATCTACTCCACCTTCCTGCAGCGTGCCTACGACCAGATCATCCACGATGTGTGTCTGCAAAATCTGCCCGTGGTGTTCTGTATGGACCGCGGAGGATTGTCCGGCGATGACGGCCCCACCCACCACGGGCTTTTTGACATCTCCTATCTGCGGGGCGTGCCGAACTTGGTGCATATGTCGCCCAAGGACGAAGACGAGTTCGTGGACATGCTCTACACCGCCAGTCTCCATAATGGTCCGATTGCCATCCGCTATCCCCGCGGAATTGGTCCGAATGCCGCCATCAAAAAGACCCCGTTGGCACTGCCGATCGGCAAGGCGGAGGTGATCCGGCATGGGCAAAAAGTTGTGATCTGGTCGTACGGTCAGATGTTGCCGATGGCGATGCAGCTTTCCGATGATTTGAAAAAAGAGGAGGGGATCGAGGCGGCGGTGATCAATGCGCGCTTTGCGAAGCCGATCGACACCGCCCTTCTGCAGCTTTTCGGTCAGAGTGCCGATGTGATCGTGACCTTCGAAGATCACGTCATCAGGGGGGGCTTTGGAAGTGCCATTTTGGAGGAGGTTTCCAACCTTGGAATGACGACACCTGTGGTGCGGATCGGATGGCCGGACGAGTTTGTGGATCACGGTAAGCCGGATGATTTGCGCGTGCGGTACGGGTTGAGCGTGAAGGCGGCGAAGGAAAAGCTGTTGCCTCACCTGGCCAAGATCAAGGGGACAGCCCGCAAGTCCCAACCGGTAGCGGCTTGATCCCAAAGGGGATCTGCGCTCTGCTCCTCTTATGAAAATCGTTCTCGCCTACTCCGGAGGTCTGGATACCTCTGTGTTGCTGGCTTGGCTTAAGGAGACCTATCGGGCCGAGGTGATCGCCTTTTGTGCGGATATTGGTCAAGACGAGGAGTTACATGGGCTGAAAGCCAAGGCGGCCAGGACAGGGGCTTCCAAAATCTACATTGATAATCTTCAGGAGGAGTTTGCGAAGGATTTTATCTTTCCGATGATGCGGGCGGGGGCGATATACGAGGGGCAATATTTCCTGGGCACCTCGATTGCACGACCTCTGATTGCAAAGCGAATGGTCGAGATTGCGCGAAAAGAGAAAGCCCAGGCCATTGCTCATGGAGCGACGGGGAAGGGGAACGATCAGGTCCGGTTTGAGCTGACCTCGGCGGCTTTGGCACCGGATGTGGAGGTGATTGCTCCTTGGAGGGATGAGCGGTTCCGGAAACGGTTCCCTGGAAGGGCGGAGATGATCCGGTACTGCGAACAGCGAAAGATTCCCGTGCAAGCGACGGCAAAAAAGCCGTACTCGATGGATCGGAATCTGCTCCATATCTCGTATGAGGCAGGAATTCTGGAGGATCCTTGGTTTGATGCGTTTGCGCCGTCGAACAGGAAAATGTTCACCCTTTCCGTTTCGCCTGAGGAGGCGCCCAACAAGGCGGAGTATGTGACCTTGGAGTTCCGTAAGGGCGATTGCATTGCGGTGAATGGGAAAAAACTCTCGCCCCTGGGGATCATGAGAGCGCTGAACAAGCTGGGTGGGAAACATGGGGTGGGACGGGTGGATATGGTGGAGAACCGGTTTGTCGGAATGAAGAGCCGGGGAGTGTACGAGACTCCGGGCGGGGCGATTTTGCATTTTGCGCACCGGCAGATGGAGAGTCTGACGATGGATCGGGAGGTGATGCATCTGCGGGACAGTTTGATCCCGAAGTACAGCGAACTGGTCTATTACGGTTTCTGGTTCGCACCGGAACGGCTGGCGTTGCAGGCCCTGGTGGAAGAGAGCCAGAAGAGTGTGACGGGAACTGTGAGGGTGAAGCTATACAAAGGGGGAGTCTACGCGGCAGGCAGAAAGTCGAGACTGAGCCTCTACAATCCGGAGATTGCCACGATGGAGGCGGATCCGACCCGGGCTTACAATCAGGATGATGCGACAGGATTTATCAGGTTGAATGCTCTGAGGCTGAAGGTGGGGGCGAAAAGTAGCCGCGGCGGCCTGAGCCTACTACGTCCTGCTGCGCAGTACTTCGAAGGCTTTAGGCCGCCCCACATGGTTTTGAGGTGAAGGCGAATGTAGGGCGGGCTTTCGCCCGCCAAGTTGTCGATGGGGTGATTGTCAGTCGTGGCGGCCTGAGCCTACTACGTCCTGCTGCGCAGTACTTCGAAGGCTTTAGGCCGCCCCACATGGTTTTGAGTTTTAGGGGAATGTAGGGCGGGCTTTAGCCCGCCAAGTTGTCGATGGGGTGATTGTCAGTCGCGGCGGCCTGAGCCTACTATGTCCTGCTGCGCAGTACTTCGAAGGCTTTAGGCCGCCCCACATGGATTTGAGTTTTAGGGGAATGTAGGGCGGGCTTTAGCCCGCCAAGTTGTCGATGGGGCGATTGTCAGCCGTGGCGGCCTGAGCCTACTACGTCCTGCTGCGCAGTACTTCGAAGGCTTTAGGCCGCCCTACATAGATTTGAGTTTTAGGCGAATGTAGGGCGGGCTTTAGCCCGCCAAGTTGTCGGTGGGGAGATTATCAGTCGTGGAGGCTCTTTTTAACCTATCTGCGCCGTGCGCCGAAGGTGTACCCGCGATGGGTGCGGACTCCCCTCATCCGGGTTTGGGCCACGGTATGGCCTTCTTCAAAAAGGGCGGTGAAACGGTAGGGGAAGTTCTCCAGTTTCTTTCGGGGCAACTTTTGGCCCAGCATGCGTTCGATCG
>Ga0214923_10006593_pt1 | contig 12980 bp, 13 predicted proteins | sample LL1510_MetaG_FD_177993 | JGI IMG/M metagenome (GOLD analysis project Ga0214923, IMG submission 177993) | Freshwater microbial communities from Lake Lanier, Atlanta, Georgia, United States - LL-1510 | ecosystem: Environmental > Aquatic > Freshwater > Lake | place: USA: Georgia | collected...
CAGCGCAAATTGTAAATATACTTGTCGTTTTCTATTTCTATGTCTGGATAAAAATAGGTAATCAAATCAATCATCTGGTTGTTATTCACAGTTTCCCCACATCCTTTTTTAAATAATGTGCAAATTTCGTCAATCTCGAATTCATTGTCAAGCGTTTCATCCACTGCCATATTTTCATCCCAGAAACAGACGAATTTTTGCATGGCCGGTAAATATTTGCTGGATATATTCACAAAAACGTCGCCATCTTCCTTGTAGTCCAGTTTTTGTACAAAGAGACTATGCAACGTTTGTTGAAAGATAATGGCTGGCAAATGTTTCGATTCTAAAAAATGTTTCCACAAATATTGCATGTTTTTCCAGTTGATTTGCATAGAATCCGAAGCGCGCGCATTTTTCTGCAAATATTCGTCAATAAACAATTGTATGACGGAATCGGTTGTATTGTTTTTCAAAAACATGACGTCTGCCAATAAGCTATTGTTATTGCTATGGTGTAATAGAAATGTATCGGAATCTTGAAAACGCGTCGAATAATGGCAGGCGACGCACAACATATCGAGCGAACATGCATTGAGCATGGATTTCCATAAACCCTCGTTCTTGACGCTTTCGAGGACCTTGACAATCCGGCATTGTTGATAATTGTGCTCGTGATATTTGTGTTTGATGGTCTGGTGCAAATTTATGCCTAAAAACCCCTGGCACATGGTATTGAGTTCGCGAATAAAATGTTTTGCTTGTGTCGGTAAAAAATGAATGAGGTCGCCGTTTTTCTTGAAAATATTGTCGCCAATCATGGTCAAGAAATATTTCGCTTCGTCTTTTGTGGCGAAAATGGTCGGATACAATTGTCCCAACACATGCTGGATGGTTTCGGATTCGGGCACGGTTTTCGTCAATGCGTTTTCCTTGATGCGTTTCATAATATAGACTTTTGTCCGCTGTTTCCACGACATCAGCTGTTTGTCCGCCGTAATGGTCGTCAATACATGATGCAATATATTGTCTTCGCTGTAGAGCGAATAGTGTTTGCCGTCATAATAAAAGAATTTTTCGGTGGATGCATTGTAAAAATATTGATTGTTATTGAGGAACGACTTGATAAAGGCGGTTTGTTCGGCAGTGAGTTCGTCGATGCGCTGTTGCCGTTGCTCGTGGGTCTTTTGCATGGTTTCGAGTAGTTGCGGCAACTGCTGGCACACATAGGCTTGCATGCGACCCATGACGTATTCATTGTCGGCATATTTTTGACAGAGTTCGTCGATGACGGTTTTGATTTGTGGATGGTCAGATGCCATTTTATGCTATCTAATATATGAAATAGTCTCTATATGAGTTTGCGTAATACTAATACTATTACACAAACCGACCTAAATGCTTACTACACTTCGTATTGCACTGGATTTCGCATATTCGTTCGAAGAATCCACGACAGAGGCCATTAAATATTTCGCAATGACTGCATTTGTTTTGAAAACGTCTTCTGCTGGAAGAACTGCGAACCATTGATATTTGTGGCGACGCAATATTTCATGCGCTGGGATAAGAATGCCATAGGCTTCGGGTGCAATATCTAAATATTCTTCTTCCATGAGATGTTCCAGTAATATGGGTTTTCCTTTTTGCGTTTTGATACCAATCCTTTTCCCATTCACCAGTGTCATTTGCCCATTTTTGATTGCATGGGCGCACCAGGACGAAGTGTCGCCGGTGAATTTAGACTCACTCGAAAAATGAGGATTTTGACTGCGTTGTTTTAAATATTCGACGAGCGCTTTGATGGTTTCGTCGTTTTTCCTCGCGCCCATAAAATGTATGTTTGGCGAAAACATGTTTTGCGACAAATCTGCAGAATGATTGATTTTTTCGCAAATAAAGGGGACATTTCCGGCGACTCCTTCGTCGTATAACCCCTTTAAATTCTTCATGCACAAAAAGGAGTTTGGAACCACCATTCCACCATAATAATACAAGAGTTGCATCATTCCGACTTCGCGATAATAACCGCGCATGGGTTTTGCGACCGTTTTCAAATCAATATCCCACGATGGAATCAACCGACTAAATGTGTCGTCGTCAATCAAACACACGTTGAAATCTTCCCCACAATGATTAATGATGGTTTTAATGGTCAAATGTAAATAGGGTTGATTTAAATCGGTGCTGTTGCGCGACTGAAATGATTTCCAGTGACGCGAATTCACCTCGTATTTTGAATGAATCCACAATTTCGGTTTGTTAAATCCATACAAGGGAGAATCATTCAGCAAATATTTCCGAATTAAATCATATTCATCATTGGTGGAGAATGCTTGTTTGGCATTCATACCAATAAAACTCACAATCGCTATGACACCAATAGCTATAAAATATTTATAAGTATTTTTTGAATCCAACATATATACTAAGGTATGATATTATTTGGATTGAGGAAAATACACAAAGAAATCAATATTATATTTTGACTTGTCATATTTCATCGTCGATGAATACATAATCGCGTGACTTTTACATATTTGCCGAATAATATTGGTAAAAGATTTATAGGTAAATTCGCGCGTCACATAATACGCTTTTGATGCATGATAATATTCTATGATGGTTTTTAAAAACGCTTCATGATAATTGTTATAAAGGAGAACTTTGAAGGCATTCGCATCAATCAAATAATACTTGTCGGTTTTCAGACATATTTTTTCTAGCAAATCCATCAATATTTCTATTGGTATTCTTCTCCTAAATGTTTGACAAATCATCTTACTATACATACTAGACATAATAAATTGACTAAATATTTTCATCGGATGTGAGAACATTACACAAATTGTTTAAAAATAGTGGCAATTCAATAACATCTTCGTGCATATTGTGAAATATTGTAATATATTTACAAATCACCGGAATCATTCGATATTTTTCATCTTCGGTTAATAGTAAAGTACTTTTGACAAAGGCGAAAAAATAGTCGAGAATATCAATGACTGAATAACCATAATCATGTATTTTAAACCAAATGTCTAATGCTGATTTCAGGTCTTTGTTTCGGAGGTGAATAATCGTTTCTTCAAATTTTTGTGATGAAATATGCGAACATATTTTTTTGCAAATTTCTAAAGTAACCGGTTCTCCGACAATATATATTTTTTCTAAATATTGAATCAGATTTCGAACTGAATTTTTAGAAATATGTAATACATACTCTTGCGATTCTTGATCCATCACAATATTTTCTTCGACAATGATTTTATTCATTAATTTTTGAGAACATTGTGGTGATGGTGGTTCCAATGACAATATATGTAACCGTGATTGAATACTTTCAATGACTTTTTGTAAAGTCGTACATACACTGATAAAATTCACATTGTTTTGATATTTGTCAATATAGTTTCGGAAAACTTGTTGGCACTGTTCGTTAATCATATCTAAATCATCGACAATAATGAGTTTTTTCTTTCCGAAAATATTGCTACTTGAACGACAAAAGGTTTTCATTTCATTGCGGTAATAATTGATACCTTGTTCCTTGAGATTATTGACATGTAATATATTGTTCTCCGGCATGGGTTCATCTGCACGCAAACCATAATATTCTCGTATCATAGCATACAATAGTGTGGTTTTACCAGAACTTGTATTTCCTACAAAAAGCACATTTAAATTATCGATTTCAAATAAGGTTTTCAACACACATTTAAAACTGTCATTGGTGTCAAAGTCGGAAACGTAATACGGTTTGTATTTATTGATAAATGTTGGATGATTCATTTCTAAGTTCTCGACAAAACTATTTATATTATTGCACAAACAAAATATAAATACTAAATGTTTTGCGTACATATACAATGAAAAAATCATTTTACGATGTTCTCGGCATAGAAAAAAATGCATCGGAAACTGAAATCAAAAAAGCATATCGCGCACTGTCATTGAAATATCATCCCGACCGAAATCCGTCCGAAGAAGCACGAGCATTATTTCCGTCCATCAACGAAGCCTATGAGACCCTAAGTGACAAAGCGAAAAAACAGCAATATGATATGGAAATGAATGGATTCGGTGGAATACGCATGGGTTCTGCGCATGGTGAAATGGACGATATTCAAAATATTTTTAATATGATGTTTGGAGGTCAATCGCGTGTTCCTGGTTTCGGCGGTCCCGGATTTCCGGGCGTCCATGTATTTCATGGACCGCCCGCCGGGTTTCCCGGGGGTCACCCATTTCAACATATGTTCCAATCTATGCAGAAACCGCCACCTATTATAAAAAACGTGCAAATCACTCTAGAACAAGCTTATGTAGGATGTTCTCTACCCATTGAAATTGAACGATGGACCATGGAAAATGAAGTCAAAACACATGAAGTAGAAACAATTTACGTTCCGATTCAACAAGGAATCGACGACAATGAAATCATTGTTTTCCGCGACAAAGGTCATATTGCCGGCGATGCATTACGCGGTGACGTCAAAATAGTGATACATATAGCAAATTCTACTATATTTCGACGCCAAGGTCTTGATTTATTATATTCGGCGAAATTGTCTTTGCGCGATGCTCTTTGTGGATTTTCCTTTGAATTAAAACATTTGAATGGAAAAGCCATGAATATTACCAATTATTCAAACAAAACCATTATCACACCAGCTACGAAAAAAGTTATACCGGGATTAGGTATGATGCGAGATAAACAAGTCGGCAATTTGATACTTGAATTCGACATTACGTTTCCGGCATCTATTACACCCGAACAATGCGAGGCTTTAGAAAAGATATTAGTGTAAATATTTAGGGAAAACAGATTCCTAAATATTTAGGCGGAAATGCGTTTGGTAGGAATCGCGACATCTACAATGTAAATGGAATTTTCGGTGACAACAATATATTCCGTACCCGTTTTGTATATTTTTGCAATTGGACTCGTATATTCTTCTTCGCTTTTAACAAGTAATTTCTCTTGATTTTCTTTGACACCGATTAAAACGGTTTTGTCTAAAGAATTGGTCCAATAATCAAACATAATCGGTTTATCTTCGACGATGGATAATTTGGCAGCATGCTGCAGGGTGTTATTTTCAGGTAGTCTATACCCATTCGGAGTAGTTACGGCAGGTGTAGAAGATGGCTTTGCGAGAACGGTTGAACTCATTTACTATGAAAATATAAAATAAATATGAAGTTTTACTTTATATACTTGTTTTGCTAAATATTATATTATTGCCATAATATATCCCCCAAAGTTATATGTTGTCTAAAAAGGACATTATAGAATTGTATAGCAAAATCATGACGGATTATTTACTCATGATTGACCGTTCCGACATTATCAAAAAGATGACCAACGTGTCTGCCGTCGCATATAACGGTTCGCAAATTATTAATCATGTATTTAATTTACAAATCACACACGATGCTTCGCAAGAAGCCTTGTTGTACAGTTGTCAAAAAGCGAGTTTTTGTTATGTAGAATACATTGAGCAAATGCACCACACGAATTTGTCGAATTCGCTCGACGTAGGCACCATCGCCAGTTTTATATATAAACAATCACTAGCGACTCTTTCACCAACATCCATCCACAATGACCATATTCATCATTTGCTAAATCTAATTCACCGCATGTTTTTCATTTTAATGGCATGGGACACAAATCTTTCGCAAAGTGCCCGGATCGCCATTTGCGATACACATCTAGCAAATTACATCAAAATGTTCTATAACATGTTACCATTAGCATATGATTATTGCAAACATATGGAATGTGTGTCGAAATCTTACTCCATGAATGACGACACATTTTTCGAATTTTTAAACGAATATTATAGTGTTATTTATAAATTAAAAAAGAAAAATGAATTATTACCCTCTTCGGCGATTCATGAAATCATACTATTACACAAAACTGCCGAACATGCTATTACCAATATTCGCGCCAGTGTAAAGGAATTGTTTATGATATAATGTTTTGCTGCAAATAATGGTCGGATATTTGTACTGTGCGTTTTCGTAATTTTGTTTTTTTATTTTTTACTACATGTCCATCATTTTCAACACATATTTGTGAATATTCGGATGATAATATTTTTTTAATAAAGTCATAGATAAATGTCAATATTTTTTCGGAACAATTTCCGACAATGAGGCAACTACCGGTGCGAAATACCATGAACGACACTTCGGTGTATTTTTTATTGTCGTCGAGCTCGCTCATTTTCATGGATCGTTCATTTTCCATAATACGTCCATTTTGTAATTCTTCATCCATTCCTATTTCATTATTGAAATAGAATTTGCATTTTACACCGGGGTAACTACATGGATCGTAGGCGGCTTCGATTCCGTATTTGTCACTCCTCAAAATACTATAGAGTTTTTCGCGATTGACGAAAAAGCCGCAATTGAAATTGGAATTAATCAACACGTTGTCTTCTGCATTGTTTTCTAAAAATTCCAATGGGGTTTCTACTTGTGGCTGAATATATTCTAAAATCATCGATTTTACAATATCAAAGAGTCGCGTGTTTAAAATTCCGGGGATTTCTAATTTCCCCGTATTAAACACCTTGACATGAATTTCGCGAAAATCCCCATCATATTCAAATCGTAAAATCATGGCAAAACAATTGTAAAATGCATTCTTGATTTTACTACGACAATTCATAATGTCTTTTTTCGAAATGCCAATGGTGATTTTGCGCTCGTCTTTGAATTTAATACGACGGGCCAGAGGATTGTTAATTTGTTTAATCACGTGTTCTGTGTAATAGTATGCATTTTTTAATTTTTCACAATATGTCAAATATTCTTCCTCGGTTTTCGAGACGATTTTCATTTGTTTTTTAATGACTCCGGACATCGGTTTCCAGTATTCAATGACTGGAATATTCCAAAATATAGTATGAATATCTATGGGCTGATTCAAAAACAATACTTTTGTTTTGGTTGAAATGTATAGATCATCACATTTAGGAACGTCGCTATGATTTAGCGGAGATTGTGGAACCACAGGTTTTGTCACAGGCACGGGATTTCCTTGACATGATAAATATTGTAACCATTCGTCATCTACGGTTGTCATTATTTAGCGGCTTTAAGTACTTTACATATTTTTGTTTAAGTAGTTTCAATTTTGTAGTTTTGTACTATAAAAAATATCTACACTAATACTATACACATGATTGCATCGTACGAAAAACATGAACCCGTGAATACTATTCAATTACCAACCAAACATAAAATCAGTAAAACTACCGGAAAAAATACTATTCCGATACCTGTGAATACGCAACAATTCGAAATCCGACCATCGATGTGTTTTTTCGATCCAAATATGGCAAGTTCTCCACCGAATCAATTTATAAATTCGATTTCACAGCGTATGAATATGTATTATACGGATTCAACCAATATTCAATATGAAAACAAACGCGTACGGGCAAATTCATTCGAGTATATGATTCGTTCGCTTCCTATTCAGCGAGTATAATCATGTATAGCATAAAAGACAAACCGTAAAAAACTGTCATGGTCAGCGTCAGTATTGTGAATACTCTTTTCTATAATATTCAAATAGGAGGCATCTATATTCGGCGATGTTCTCATGACATGTGTAAAATAACATTGCATTAATATTTTCTTGTCCATGTTGTATTGCACACTATATGCATGTATATTCTGCAAAAAATCGTCTATCGTGGTATCTTTCGTATAAAGCAATCGGTGAATATCTTCCCACACGCCGACATGAATAATATGACCACTCCATTCTGATAAATTTTGATTTAGCTGGATAAAATTTATCATCGACCGGATATCCGACTGATACATGGTCTGTATGGCGTCAATTTCGCCGTTTGTAATCACCAGGTTCTCCGCCGAAGCAATTTGTCGGATAAAGTTCTCGATTTCCGCTTTCGGTAATTGATTGAAGCGCACGCCGATGAATTCATGTTGCAATGATTCGTCGATTTTACTAATATAATTGCAAATGAGACAAAATCGCACATTACTATTACACGTTTGAATCAGGGTTTTTAGCGCCTGTTGTGCGGATTTCGTCATGTAATCCACTTCGTCTAATATCACAAATTTGAATCCCGTTTCAAAGAGATTTTTCGAACGGACGAATTGATAGATTTGATTGCGAATAATATCAATACCACGTTCATCCGATGCATTCAAGTGAATCACAGTGCCCTGGCTTTTTCCGAAATATTTTTGCTGGTATTCGTCGATTAAATTCATAATCGTCGTCGTTTTCCCCGTTCCGGGCGGACCATAAAATAGCAAATTCGGGAAATAGGCCTTGTCAATAATTTTTCGGAAAAGCTGGCGGTTTAGCGGGTCGAGTACAATGTTCTCAAATTGGGTTGGACGATACTTTTCTACCCATGGTTTCGACATTTGAATACTAGATACTTGTCAAAACTCTTTATGTGGATTATGAATCAAATCTTCTATTACACATGTACGCCATGAAGATTTGCAATGGTTCAAGAGTGTAAAATTGATTTGCATACGATTGGTTTGATTCTTATTATTCAAACATCCACCAATAGTAATATGGCCGAACCCGAAGGTTATTTAGAACTAATTCTTGGACCTATGTTCTCCGGAAAAACCACGCAACTTATTCAACACTACAAAAAATTCACTTATATTGGCAAAAAAACGGTCGTTATCAATTATGCGGAGGACAAGCGATACCACGATAGTATGATGTCTACCCACGATAAAGTGATGATTCCGTGCCTATTTGCAAAGACCCTTTCCGAAATATGGCCGCAATATCAATCTGACGTTTTTATCATCAATGAGGGGCAGTTCTTTGCCGATTTATATCCTATTGTTTTAGATATGGTGGAGAACCATCACAAATCCGTCTATATTTGTGGATTAGACGGCGATTTCAAACGCCAGAAATTCGGACAGATTTTAGACTTGATTCCTTATTGTAACAAAATCGAAAAACTGAATTCGTTGTGCGCCCTTTGTAAAAATGGAAAACCCGGCCTATTCTCCCACCGTATCACACAAGAAAAAGACCAAGTAGTCATTGGTTCGGATAATTACCAGCCGCTATGTCGGACATGTTACCGGTCGTGTAACCCGACCAACAAAACATTAGTGTAACCCTAACAAATGAAAGATACACTTCAATTTAACCGGTCACCTTTTCGAGCTACCCTCACTAAACTATTTTTCGAAAGGATATAAAGTTTCGCCAATATATTTTTATACGAGGGAGTAAGAAGGGCCTAGTGAAAGAGGATGACTACAAAACGTGCAACTAAAAAAACAATCGAACCAGAAAATGTCCAAATGATTTTAGAAGAAGCTGAACCCAATTCAGTCAAAAAACGCGGAAGAAAACCAAAGGGAGGAAAATTAATCGTAAAACAATCTGAAGAAACATTAGCACCGGTTGCTTTGCCAAATATTATATTACATTTAAAATGCTCACTCAATGATTTACATGAATACAACGACAAATACAATAAACTTGTCACCGACCCATTATCTTATAATCCAGAAATTCCACCCACTGTCATGCCATACGATGATAATCATCTAAAATACAATACGATTGCGTCTTTTCAAGAAGATGCACATCGCGATGTTTCTACACAAAACGAATCAAAAATTTCAAATCATTTTTGTTCGAAATGCGCAGCGGCGGAAGAATCACCAGATGATGATGCAACAATTAGCATGAAAGACATCAATACCAAACTCAAACGCCTAAAATTAGACCTCTACAAAAACAATTTACCGGATAAAAAATCGGCATGTTTCTGGTGCACATATGATTACGACAATCCAACCTGTTATATTCCTAAATATGAATTAGACGGGGCGATTCATGGATATGGATCGTTTTGTCGTCCAGAATGTGCAGTGGCATATTTAATGAAGGAAAACATTGACGATTCGACCAAATTTGAACGTTACCATTTGCTGAATAACATTTACAGCAAAATCTATGATTTCAAGAAAAACATTAAACCTGCCCCGAATCCATATTATTTACTGGAAAAATTTTACGGCAATTTGACCATTCAGGAATATCGCAAATTGCTAAAGACCGAACATATGTTACTGGTCATCGATAAACCGCTTACACGTATTTTGCCCGAATTACATGAAGACAACGAAGATATGGTGTTAAATATTCATGGTAATAGCACCACCAAATCGCAAGGCAATACCGTAAGCAATGGGGTGTATAAAGTAAAGCGTCAAAGTGAAAAACAACAAGGACCGAGTAAAACGTCCATTATGCGTGACAAATTCGGCTTGTCTGGATAAGAATAGTTAGTGCGCTATATGTTTCTTAGTTAGTGTAGAACAAACAAACAATTTTGTGACAAATATAAAGAGTTTGTCACAACATATACAAACTATGATCACCATACATTTGATGGGAGGTTTAGGCAACCAATTGTTCCAGATTTTTGCCACCCTTGCATATTCACTCGAGTATGATCATCCATATATTTTCCCTTATTCCGAAACACTAACGTCGGGAGTAGAACGCCCGACCTATTGGGATAGTCTTTTTAAAAATATGAAAACATGTACCACGATTATGCAACATTACGGATTCACCAATCAAACACTCGCCGCGCTTCCTCAATGGAGAGAACCTGGATTCAATTATACGAAAATACCCTATATTCCCCTTCAACAAGATTTCATGTTGCATGGTTATTTTCAATCGCCTAAATATTTCGAAACCCACAAGACCTCCATTTTGCAATTGCTCCAATTCCCCGAAATCCAACAAACGATTCGCCAACAATTTGCGCATTATGTAGACCCATCAACCCATACTATCAGTATGCATTTCCGTCTAGGGGACTACAAATATAAACAACAATATCATCCCATCATGTCTCCCGAATATTACAAACGCGCCTTGACCCATCTATTGTCGAAATTATCCACACCCCATATCAAGGTCCTCTATTTCTGCGAAGCCGAAGACAATGCCTATGTCACAAGTGTCATAGAGTCTTTGCGCCAATCCGTTGAACAATCAGTAGTCAAATCTGTCGATTGGGTCAAAGCCGACGACACCATCCACGACTGGCAACAATTGATGTTGATGAGCTGTTGCGATAGTCATATTATTGCGAATAGTTCCTTCAGCTGGTGGGGCGCATATTTGTGTAATAGTAATCATTCGCTGGTTTGTTACCCTAGTACGTGGTTCGGACCGGCTATGGCCAAGACGCACTGCGTGAATGATTTGTTCCCGGAAACATGGACGAAAATCGATGCATAAACGATTTTATGCAAAACGATTTGCATAAAATTGAAATCGTGCAAACAATACGACTAGATATGTAATCTGCAAATACATATCTATTACACAATATGCCGCTAATACCATTACGAACCGATTCCTTGAAATCTATCAAGAAACAGCTTGACAAGGAAGTCAAGAAATCCATACAAACAATGCGCGCACAAATGGAGGATTATGAAATTTATCGTGACAACTATGAATACATGCGTTGCTCTCCGATGGTCCAGTCACTTTTGCGCGACAATAAAGAATTAAAACGCGACAATCGAGAATTAAAACGCAAAATCAAGGACTTGAAACGTGTGCTTCGAAACAAAAAAAATATAAAAATGGAAACACGTGGTAACAATACAATTGATTTGACCAATGATGACGAAATAGAAATAAAAACCATACATTTAACATCTGAACCAAACATCGGCTATGATTTAATTGAATGTGTTGATTCCGATGATGACGATGGAATATCAGACGCTGGTTCCGAGGAGGAAGCCGACGACGCTAGCGCTGGTGCCGAGGAGGATGACGCTGATGCTGGTGCCGAGGAGGAAGACGAAGAAGAAGATGCAGATGCAGAAGAAGATGCAGAAGAAGAGGAAGAAGAAGATGCAGATGCAGAAGAAGAGGAAGCTAACGCTGGTGAAGCCGAGGAAGAAGAGGAACACGCTAACGAGGAAGAAGCTGAGGAAGAAGCTGAGGAAGAAGCTGAGGAGGAAGAAGCTGAGGAGGAAGCTGAGGAAGAAGCTGAGGAGGAAGCTGAGGAAGAAGAAGCCGAGGAAGAAGCCGAGGAAGAAGCCGAGGAGGAAGAAGCTGGTGAAGCTGATGAGGAAGACGCTAGCGCTGGTGAAGCAGACGAAGAGGAAGAAGGCGTCTATGAAGTCAAGATAAAAAATAAAACATACTATGTCACAAATGAAACAAATGGAACCATATATGCGGTTGCATCAGACGGTGAAGTAGGTGACGAAGTCGGCAAATATGTGGATGGAAAACCTACCTTCACTAAAAAATAACGAGTGCTTGTGGAAAACCGCATTCACTAAAAAAGAATTAGTGCTTTCGAACTGTGTAATAGTAATTCTTTCTTTTGTATCTACGACGTGTATTGCGTCTTTTTTTTCCACCGACCGCTACTGCATTTGCCATTGGGACTTGAAATGGATTTTCAGCAGGATTGAGAACCGGTGCGGCTTCAGGCAATTTTTGTGATGATTCTGTTACTTTTTTTGCGACAGAGGCAGACGCGGCAGATATTTTAGCTTTGGCTTCTTCGACTTCCCGGATACTTTCAGCGGCTTCTTTTTTTTGATTTTCAAGTGTTTCTTCAATACTGAATGGTTTTTTCCGTAAAATTTCGAATTGGTTACGTCGGGAAGTCAATCGGTCAAAAGCTAAGGTGAGTTGTTCGTCTAAATAATCGCACTTTACCATGCCTTTGTTTGCCGGATTTAATTCGCCCTTGATGACTTCCATATATACGAAAATTTCGTATTCGGGTTCTTTGGATTCAGACGATGTTTTTTTGGAGGTGACAGACACGTTCCATAATTCGTCAAATTTGGGTTGTTTTCCTTCGTTGATGAGTTCATCAGCTGGATGGATGATTTTCGTATGAAAGTCGTCACTGGTATTTTGGAAATATTGATTCATGATTTTTTGAAGA
>Ga0214923_10006594_pt1 | contig 12979 bp, 16 predicted proteins | sample LL1510_MetaG_FD_177993 | JGI IMG/M metagenome (GOLD analysis project Ga0214923, IMG submission 177993) | Freshwater microbial communities from Lake Lanier, Atlanta, Georgia, United States - LL-1510 | ecosystem: Environmental > Aquatic > Freshwater > Lake | place: USA: Georgia | collected...
AGCTGCTGGCAAGTGTTCCTAATAAAAGACCAAGGGCAAGGGCGCCCACACCTAAACCAACGGCGGCGAGTAGCCGCGAACGTCTACGTTGCAGCGCTCCGATCGTGAGCAGGCTGGCTATGGCTAGCAATAGCTCCGGGGTGCCCAACTGATTTGCAGTAAGTAAAAGCAAAAGCAACAGCACGCCATGGCCCGCCAGTGGCAGCCACAGTTGCTTGCCTTCTGCCAGCTTGATGCTCGGTGTTTGCCATTTGAATTGGGGGCGCGGCAGGCTTTGAAGCGCCGGGATGCGTGCCACCAATGAGGGGCTAGCTGGCGCCGTATTGCCAATGGCTGCTTCCCTTTTGGATGCCGTGGCAGCAGCCCCAGTTAGTTGCCCCAATTGGCGTTCCTTCAACCTCTGCATCAATACAGCGTCGTAGGCACTTTCAACCCGGGCTCGGCCCTGGGCATCATCGCTTGTTAGAAGATTGAGGCACTGCTCTTTCGCCTGCTGCACCTGCTCAAAGCTGGCATCAGCGCTGATGCCAAGCCTGGCGTATGGATTGCTGCTTTCTGGGTCGGGGGGAAGGGTTCCCTGGGCCATGGGGTGAACCTGCAGTAATTGCAGCCTATTGGGGAATGGTAAAGCGCTTAAAAAACCGGTTGGCTTGGCTGATAACCGTGGGCCTCCAGTTGATGCTTTTGGTTTGGCATCGCATCGGCGCTTAACCAGCGCCGGCGCTTTAGCAATGGCATTTGAGGGGGCAGATGGGAACCTTCAATCCACTCGTATTGCCCATTGCTCTGGTTGGGGCTGCTTTGCAAGCGAACGTAGTCGCAACCGCCATCTTTTCTGGGTCTCACCCACCACTGGGTTACCATCGCTGGTTCCGGTACATCCGTTAATCATGGCGAGGCCCAGCAGCAGCTGTGGCTTCACAGGCTGATTGGTTCAAGGCCACTCACCACCGGTGCCACCGCCGCTAGTTCAAGGGCTGGATGGTCTTCTTGTAATTGATTCAAATTCCAATCATTTTTAAATAACAACACAGGTCGATCCCAGCAATCGCGCACGGTTTTGCAATTAAAAATCCTGCCAACACTTTCGAGCACCGCCCAGCCACCGCTCACCCAACGGGCCACTGAAAAGCCCAATGGTTCCAAATTAGTTGGCACACCATATTCATTCTCCAAGCGATGCTGAACTACCTCCAGTTGCAATTGACCAACGGCGGCGAGGATCGGATCGCGTTTGCTTTGATCGGTGTCGTAGAGGATTTGCACTGCCCCCTCCTCCCTCAATTCATTAACACCCTTGCGAAAACTTTTAAATGCAGAGGGGTTTGGATTACGCAACCAGGCAAATAGCTCTGGGCTAAAACATGGAATGCCTTCATATTCCACCTTTGCTCCCATATATAAAGTGTCGCCAATAGCAAACATACCTGGATTATTTAGGCCGATCACATCACCGGGATAGGCCTCATCTACCACCTCGCGATCCTGGCCAAAAAGTTTTTGGGGTCGCGAGAGCCGAATCGATCTGCCGCTGCGGGCATGTTGAACGGTCATGTCTTTTTCAAATTTGCCTGAGCAAACCCTCACAAAAGCAACCCTGTCTCGATGACGTGCATCCATATTGGCTTGTAATTTAAATACAAAGCCGCTGAAATCAGTGCGCAATGGATCAACGGGCCCCTCACTGCTTTGCCTAGCTACTGGCTTTTGCGCTAATTCTAAAAACGTATCCAGGAATGGATGCACACCAAAGTTTGTCATCGCGCTACCGAAAAATACCGGGGTTAAGGATCCGGCATGAACCAACTCCAAATCCAATTCAGCGCCGGCTGCTTCCAACAGCTCCAATTCCTCAATCGCCTGGGCTAATAATTCAGGCTCCACTAAATTTATGAGGGCTGGATCATCAAGTTGCAGGCGATTTTCCCCCGCCTGTTTACCCCTTTCCCCCCGTTCAAATAAAATCACCTCCCTACTGCGTCTATCGATTACGCCACGGAAACGTTCGCCGCTGCCAATGGGCCAATTAACGGCCCATGGTGATAAACCAAGCTCCTTTTCAATTTCATCTAACAGTTCAAGCGGTTCGCGACCCGGTCGATCCATCTTATTGATAAAAGTGAAGATTGGGATCTGCCTAAGCCTGCAAACTTCAAATAGTTTGCGGGTTTGAGGTTCTAAGCCTTTGGCTGCATCCTCAAGCATCACGGCATTATCTGCCGCCGCTAATGTTCGATAGGTGTCTTCTGAAAAATCCTGGTGGCCTGGGGTATCTAGGAGATTGATTGTGTTGCCGTCATAATCAAATTGCAACACTGTTGATGTAATTGATATGCCCCTCTGTTTCTCTATTTCCATCCAATCTGAAGTAACCCGCCGCTGCTCACCCCTGGCTTTTACAGCGCCGGCCTGTTGGATTGCACCGCCGTAAAGCAAGAGCTTTTCGGTAAGGGTGGTTTTACCAGCATCGGGGTGGGAAATGATTGCGAAGTTGCGCCGCCTTGCTACGGCGTCGCGAAAGGCCAGCTCCTCAGGGCTGAGCGCTATCGATCCAGAACTGCTTGTCATCGCTTCAGCCTGGCAGGTGGAAGGGCCCTAAACGCTTTTATGTAGCCTTAAATCTCTGTGGATTCTGCCCATGACTCGCCCGGATCCCAGTTTTTCAAGCCAAACCGTATTCAATAACCCCGATGGATTTGCCATGGCATTTAGCGATGCCTGGCAGGCGCTTCAAAAAGAAAACCTAAGCCGTGAGCAATGCCTTGAGCAGGTAATGCAGCAGTTGGCAGATCACCCATTCCTGCTTCAGGCCCCAGCTCAAGCAAAGGAACTGGCTGCTTTTCGCATGCGCCTTTTGGGCTATTAACCGCTAGATGCCTTGGGCCAGATCAGCTACCGGCATTCGCCCCCTACCCCTACCAGTGGCGTATTAGCTTCTCTCGTAATACCAGATCTAGTACCGGTGACCTCCACCATCCAAAGGCTTGAAGAGTTGAATCCCAACCGGCTTTCTGCCAACTCCAATCAAGACCCTTACTTCCCCATAACGGCGCCTGCTGCAAACCCGGTTTTTTATCGCACCTACAGCCGTAAAACCCCTTTGGGAAGAGAGAGCTGGCAGCAGGTGGCAGAACGCAATTTGGAGGGATTGCGCCAATTGGGGCAGCTTGATGGCAAGGAAGTTGACCTAATTCGGCGCATGCTGCAGAAGCAAAAATCCTTGCCCTCTGGCCGTTGGCTCTGGATAGGTGGCACCGCTTGGATTGAAAAGCCTGAAAATTTCTCTGGTGCCTACAACTGCACATCAACCAATTTGGTGGATTGGCAGGCCTTTGGTTTGATGATGGATCTCGCCATGATGGGTTGCGGCACAGGCGCCATCATTGAGCCGCGCTTGATTGAGAAACTACCCGCGGTGCGCAATAGCATCACGATTAAAAGTGTTAGTGATATCGGCCTCACCTCTCCTGCAGAGCGCCAAGGCCACACCAGCCACAGCATTAATGGCCAGGAAGTTCAAATCAAAGTTGGTGATACCCGTCGCGGTTGGGTTGATAGTTATCAGCTGCTCCTAGAACTTTGCAGCAATCAAAATTTCAATCCAGCGCTTCCGATCGAAGTGAGCGTTGATCTCGCCGATGTGCGGCCAGTGGGTGAAACCCTCAAGGGATTTGGCGGCATGGCAAATCCGGTGAAATTAACAGATTTATACACGCGGGTTGCCCAAATCCTCAATCGCGCCGTTGGCCGCAAACTCACTTCGGTTGAATGTTGCCTTCTAATTGATGAGGCTGCCGTAACGATCGTTGCTGGCAATATCCGTCGCAGTGCTGGTATGCGTCAATTTGCAGCCGATGATCAGGCTGCTGCGAGTGCCAAAGACAACCTTTGGCAACAAGACGAGCAAGGTAACTGGCGCATTGATCCCGAGCGGGATTCCCTGCGCATGGCAAACCACACCAGGGTGTTCCACAACCGCCCCAGCCGTGAGGTGGTTTTTGATGCGGTGTTGAAGCAATTCAATTCAGGTGAAGGGGCGATTCAATTTGCCCCAGAGGCGATCGCCCGCTCGAACGCTGATCTCTTAACAACAGCTGAGCTGCGCGCTGAATTTCAAGATATTTATTGCGATCAAGGCAGGGAGGAGGCCGGCCGCTGGTTGCAGCTCAATCACCCGGCCATCGGTGCAGCTGAATTGGAGCATCGCCTAAATCGCTATGGCTTAAATCCCTGTGGTGAAATCCTGGGCTCTGATTTTCACTGCAACTTAGCCGAGGTGCATTTAAATCAAATCGATCCTGCCGATTTGGAGGGTCAAGCTGATGCATTTAAAGCTGCAGGTTTAGCGGTAGCGGCCCTGCTCAACCACCGCTTTGAAGTGGAGCGCTATCGCCAAAGCAGGGCATGGGATCCGATTGTTGGAGTTAGTTTTACGGGCTTATTCGACTTCTTTGTGCATGCATTTGGCACCCCTTGGTTGCAATGGTGGGAGGCTGGTCGCCCCGCCAGCTCCGAGGGCCTTGTTTACAAGCAAAAGGAGGCTGAATTCCTAAACCGCTGGAAACAAATTGTTAATCAAGCCGTGTGGGATTACTGCGATCGCCATCAATTGCGTCGCCCCAACCGTTGCACCACCGTGCAACCAGCTGGCACTAAGAGTTTGCTAACGGGTGCCTCCCCTGGCTGGCATCCCCCAAAGGCCCAGCGTTTTATCCGCCGCATCACTTTCCGCAAAAACGACCCCGTTGCCCTGGCCTGCCTCGACTACGGCTACACGATCGTGCCATCCCAAAGCGATAAGGATGAACAGGGGCGTTTGCTTGATGATCCCTTTGATCCACGCTGCACCGAGTGGCTGGTGGAAATTCCCACCCAAGTGAGCTGGGCAAATCTGCCTGGGGCAGACGAGGTGGAGATCAACAATTTTTCAGCCATGGCCCAGTTTGATTTTTATATGCAGGTGCAACAGCACTACACGGCCCACAACACCTCGGCAACGATCGAATTCCGTGAAAACGAAATCGAGCCCCTAGCAGAAGCAATCCATCAGGCGATTCAAAAGGGTGAGGGCTATATCTCTGCGGCCCTTTTGGCCCGTTTTGATGCCAATGCCACCTTCCCGCGCTTGCCGTTTGAGCCGATTGATGAGGCCACCTACTTGAAGCTGAACGCTGAGGTGCTGTTGCGCCGCCGCAATGCAGATTTCTTTGATGCCCTGCAGCGTTACGACAGCGGCGAATTGGTGGAGGCAGGGCCTGCCGGTTGTGATTCCGACAAGTGCCTGCTACCGCTCGCCAAGAAGGATTAAGCCCCTAGGCGCCCCGTTCCATCAGCGTGAGGGTGTCTATGGCATTTTCCAGTTGCCTTAGCAATTCCCTGCAGCAGCCCCTTTGGTGCTCAGGGCAGGCTGAATCCGGCAGGGTTTGGATCATTTCCGCCAGTTGCCTGGTGCGAATGGCAAGGAAATCAGTGCAAAGAACAGCCATGGCAGCGCGTATACCCATTTCCACCATGGAGCCCACTCTCGTGAGTCTTATCTAAGACTTCTATTGCTGCTCCGGGTTGAATGGCGTGCCAAACTCGTTTTTGTGAGTGATGGCCTGCTTGGTTCGGGTTATTGCCCCTGGAGGGGTGGTCGAGTGGTTGATGGCTCTGGTCTTGAAAACCAGCGAAGTGAAAGCTTCCGCGGGTTCGAATCCCGCCCCCTCCGTTTATTGCTGCAGCTGCTGCCACCGCCAGTGCCCGTTTGGCTTAGGGCTTTTTTTGCTTTGGCAAGGCCCTTTAGATTTGCTCCGTCACAGGGCCGCACTTATACCCATTGAAAATAATGCTGTTTCGGTTCGCTCATAGAGCCCAGCTTTTGTTTAGTTGAACCAAGCCTTGCGGCTTAATAGAAGAGCGTGCGGTTTCATCTATGCAAGCTTCCCAACCCCAAACCTCAGGCGAACCCCAAGCCGCAAATCCCCTTCCTGAAGAGCAAATCCAACAGGAGATCGACGAGCTTGAACTCCATGATCCCGATTGGTTTGATGATGAGGCCTTTGGTGGTTCCTCCTCCGGTTTTGCTGAAGCTCCCCAGGGTTGGTGAATAGTGGCAATGCCAGCTGTGCCCACTTGGTTTATTTGGGCTTTGCTTTCGGCAATATTCACAGGGGCAACCGCTTTGCTTGCCAAGCTTGGTTTAGAGGATGTTGATCCAGACCTCGCCACCTTGGTGAGAACCCTTGTGGTTGCCGTATTTCTGCCCCTGTTGATCCTGATTACAGGTAAGTGGAGCAATCCCTTGTTGCTTTCCCAACGCACTTGGTTATTTATTGCCCTCTCGGGTGTAACTACAGGCCTTTCATGGATTTGTTTTTTTAGGGCCCTTAAACAGGGTGAGGTGTCTTTGGTGGTGCCGGTGGATAGGCTCAGTTTGCTTGTGGTTGCAGTGCTTGGTTTTGCATTTTTAGGTGAACGCCCGTCGATATTTGGCTGGTTGGGTTTGTTATTTATCGGTGCTGGTGGAGTGCTGTTTTGTTTTGCTGAATAAATTCAGCGCACCGCCTTAGTTCATTGAGCGATTGGGGCGAAGCTAAAAAATTCCATGCGCTGGGCTGGTAACCCGCCTCGGGGCATATCAACCACCGCAATTGGTGTGAGTTTGCCTAGGCGTTCCTCAATCTCAACTTCCTTATTGCTTTGAACCGGTTCGGTTAAGCGAAATAAAATGCCACCTTTGCCCTTAAACCCATCCTTGGGGCGCCAAAAGGCAAAACCCCTGGCGTCGTTGTTGATCGTGGTGTAGGTGGCCTGGCTATCGGAGCCAAGGGCAAGGGCAAGTAAGCCAGGTTCGTAGTACCGCTGACCCACCAACAGTTTTGCTTCTTTTAGTTTTTGCCACAGTGCCGGCTGGGCCCGCAGGGCAGATCGCAACCGTGCCGGCGGGAACAATTCCTTTGAGGTGTCGTTTTTAGGAGCCAGCAAGGGGCTAGCAAAGCCATAGCGCACGTGGCTGGCGGCAATCAGCATTAATGCAGGCGGCAGTAGCGCCGTGAACCAGATCCAGGGCTTCAGCCAGCCCCCACCTTTGCGCTTGGCCTGGGCCAGCCTTTCGGCAGCCAGGGGCAGCAGCAACCACCAGGTGGGTACAAGCCAACTCACCAACACCTGCATCCGACCCGCCAGCAGCAGAAACAGCAGCAGCTGGGGCAGGGCTAGCCAGCGCAGTAGCCCACGAAAATCGCTGTGGCGATTATGGCGCTGGGGCAATAGGCCAACAAATAGCAGCGCTGCAATCGTGGGGAAAAGAGCCAGCACCTGGGTGAGGAGAAATAGGGGTGGGCCGGCAAAATTGAAACCACCACTAGCCTGGGTGCGAGCGCTATGGAAAAGGAAAGATATCCAGCCATTTTGAATATTCCATATCCACAGGGGGCTTGAAACCAATAACCAGCCAGCGATAGCTAGCCCACCTTCCCAACTAAACAGGCGGCTGCGGCTGCTCCTATTGCTAAGGGCCCAGAGCAGAAGGCATAGCAACAGCGGTAAGGCTTGGTATTTGCTCAAGGTGAGCAAGCCCAGTAACAAACCCAGCCAGCCCCAATTAAGCCCAACGGCAAGGGCCCACACCACGGCGCTAAGGCTTAGTAGTAAGGGGGCATCGGGTAAGAGCATCACCCCGCCCACCACCAGTAGAAGGGGTGAGAGGGCTGTTAAGGCTGCTGTCCAGGGGCCACTGCCGGCTGCCAGGCGTTTTTGGGCGGCGAGGGCAAGCAAGCCACTAGCCAAGGTGTAGCTAATCAAGCTCGGGATCCGCAGGCCAAAGCTGTCCCCCGGCAGCTGCCAACCAAGCCAGGCCCATAAACCCACCATGATCGGGTGGTCGTAATAGCTAGCGGCTAGGTGATGGCCGTAGAAAAGGTAATAGGCCTCGTCGTAACCAGGCGGCAGCAGCAGAGCGATCGCAATTCTTAGGGCCAGGCCCGCAAGCAGATAGCCACCGATCAGTTTCATCCCGGTAGCTCTCCGTTTGTTGGTAAACAGTTAAGTAGTAAGCAAACGCTAAAGCCACCATTGGCTGGATCCCTTAATTCCAGCCTGCCGCCATGCAACTGGGCAACCCTGCTGGCGATTGCTAAACCCAGGCCGCAGTGGCCGCTGCCGCCCCTAGCAGCATCTAAGCGTTGAAAGGGCATTAGGGCTTGATCCCGTTGGTTTTTGGGAATGCCCTTGCCCTGATCGGTAACACTTATAACCACCAGCGATTTCTCTGTTGTTAGCTCAATAATTAACGGTGCTTTGCCATAGGAAAGTCCATTGTCGATCAGATTCATGAGAGCTCTGCCAAGGGCCACTGGTTGCACAAGGGCTTGCAAAGGAATTAAGCGCAGTTCAATTGGTTGATCGCTGTAGTGAGCGCTCAGTTCGCCAATTAATTCCTGCAGTGGCAACAAAATTTTTTGTTCCCCTTGGCCGCCGCCGGCAAAAAGCAGGAACTGACCGGTAATTCTCTCGAGGGCATCAAGGTCGGCTTGGGCTTGGCCACTAGCACCCTCCACCGCAAGGCGCAGGCGTAAACGGGTGATCGGGCTTTTTAGGTCGTGGGCGATTCCAGCCAGCATGGTGGAACGCTCCAGTTCAGTTTGTTCAAGGCGAGCCACCATTGAATTAAAGCGGCGGCTGAGCCTTTGCACCTCCCCAGCACCCTCTTGGCTTAAGGGCGCTGGCCGCTCCTCTAAGCCCACCCTGGCAAGGGCCCGCTCAAGCCTTTGCAGCGGTCTTTGCACTTCCAGAAATAGAAACAGAGCACCGGCTACAACGGTGCCGCTGAGCAATGAAAGCGAAGCCAGCAGCGGGTCGGGGGGCCACCAATAGGTGTTGGGTAGGGGCGCATAGAGCCACACCCGTTCTAGGGGGCTAAGTAACTCGATCCAAACCCCTGCTGCTTTGCTGTTAGTGAGGCGCACCTCAGGGCAATAGCGCAGTCTTTTGCACAATTCCAGCCTTAATTCGCGGTCGCGATTGCCTTGTTTAACTGCTTTTATTGGCAGGTTGGTGGCAAGCCGCAGGCCGCTTTGCTGGGCGATTACCGCCGGTGGAAAACTTTCAAGGCCAACTTCGCTGAGCCTGATCACACCAGCAAGGTTCCTGCCCATTTGCTGCATCTGGGCCCGCTCAAGCCGTTGACCCAGCAGCAGCTGCAATAAAACCAGGGTTGCCCCCCAGCTGAGTAACAGAAATAGAGCAAACCTGAGCAGCAAGGCCCCGGAGGGCGATTTCATTGGCTATTTGCTGCGGGGGGTGCCATCTGGAACAAAAACATAGCCATATCCCCACACAGTTTGTATGTATCGCGGTTTGGTGGGGTCGGCCTCAATCAATTTACGAACCCTTGACACCTGAACATCCATGCTGCGGCTATCGGTATCGCTGCTGGGGCCGCGCGCTAGTTCAATCAATCTTTCCCTTGAAAGGGGCCGATGGGGATTTTGTACAAAGGCGGCCAGCAGGCCGAATTCACCGCTAGTGATCACAATTGCTTCCCCGCAGCGCTCCAAGCTGCGGGCGGCAAGATCAAGGCGATTTTCACCAAATTGAATGATTTCTCCATCGATGAGCGGAGTGCCGGCTGGAATGCTGCCGCGGCGGCGTAAAACGGCCTCAATCCTTGCGGTGAGCTCCCTTGGCATAAATGGCTTCGCTAGGTAATCGTCGGCCCCTTGCTCAAGGCCAATAATTCGATCTACCGCCTCGCCCCTGGCTGTGAGCATCACCACAGGTAGGTCGTCGCCGTTATCCCTAAGGCGTCTCAATAGTGTTAAGCCATCATCGCCTGGCAGCATCAAATCCAAAACCACCAGATGGGGTCGTTGAAATTCCAACCTGGCTAAAAATTGCTTGCCGTCGTTGAGGGTGCGAACTTCGTATCCCTGCTCGCTGAGATATGTGTTCAGCAACTGCCTTAGTTCAGGATCATCGTCTACCACCCAAATGGTGTGCGCCTTGCCCATGGATCTGGTAGATGCTTTCAGGATTGGATTTAGCACAACTAGCACCTAGAATTAGCTGCATGGTTCGTTTATTACTGCTGCTACTAATATTTTGGAGCAGCTTTGCAAACCCTGGTAGCTGCCAAGAACCAACCCATAACCAAAACCAAAAACCAAACCAAAACCAAAACCAAAACCAAAAAGTAGTTAATGATTATCGCCGCCGGCTGTGGGTGTTATTTCATCGGCTAGATCGCGATGGCGATGGCAAGTTGCAGTTAGATGATCTGCGTAAATATCCCCGCTTGCGCAGCCTCGATCGAAACGGCGATGGACAGGTTTTAATTAAGGATCTCCCATCCCTTAAAGATGGCCCATTGGGGGAGCGAATCCAGAATGCTTTTAGATTCGCAGATCGCGATGGTGATAATCAGTTGAATGCTGAAGAAGCAAAAAGCTTGCCCGGAATTTCCTCAAGATTTAAAATGTTTGATAAAAACTTAAATGGTAAAATCAGCATCCAAGAATTGCTCTGGTTGCATCATTCCCTGGGGCCAGGCCGCTGAAAACCCCAGCTTTTAACTGGGTTTTCGATGCCAAAAGAGTTTGAAGAAGCCCTGTTTGCTACTTTTGGTGTAATAATCTTATTCAGCTTTTTCACTGGATATGAAATTGGTATTTCAGGATTTATAAGCCGAGCAATTCTAACGAGTCCGCCTAATAATAAAATTAAACTAATAACCACCAATCCAATTAAAACCAATGCCCCTAGGGTTTGAATAATCCCAAGGCCCAGATGCACCAGGCCAACGCTGATGTTGCCAAGGGCTGTGCTGAAAAACAACAGGGTGTCGAGGCGGCTTGGCAATTGGGAAAGGCCAAATATCAGCCCCAAGCCAGCTGCCATCCAAGCCAAGGCCATCACAAGTGCCTGCCAGCGACCTGGCATTGCAGGGCGCCTTCGCCGGCGGGGCCTCAGGGCAGATTGTTTTTTTAAAGCTGGCATCTGCTTACGCTATCGAGCCCAGAGGTTGGGTCAAGTAACCCGCCTGGATCATCCAGCGAACAAATTCATCGATAACAAGGGCGTTGGGGCACTGCACAAGGCTGAGGCCATCCACGGTGCAATCGCCCTGGCCCGTGTGGTGCAAGCTGATAAAAAAACAATCACCACTGAGGCCGCACACTTCTGGGTCGCTGCGCACAACCACATCAAGTTCACTGCCCAATCGCGTTATCAGCCTCCTTAATTCACTCCAGCTCGGCGACTGGCTCATGGCCTGTTGTTTTGGTTTGTTTGCTGAGGCGAGCCAGGGCTAATTGGCCTTGGCAGAGGCAGCAGCAAGCTAAATAAACCACACAGGGCAACAGCAGCTAAGGCGGCTGCGGGGGATGCCAGGCGCTGCAGCGAGGGCGCCTTAGAAAGAGGTTTTTTCTTGGCTATGGCAATTGGTTGCTCTAAGCGCAAAGCCTGCCTCGGATCTAGCAGCATTTGATCGAGGCATTGGGTGAGATCTGCCAGTTCTGCATCATCTAGCTGCAAATCCAGGGGCGGTGTGTTTGGTTGGCTGCTGCGCAGTTGCAACTGATGCCCCCTTCCCCTTGGAGCTAAAACCACTGCCTCCGTTTTGCTTGTTTGTTTCTGGGCTGCACCACTAAGCATCAGGTTCACGTAGGGAAGCACTGTTTCCACCAATGCTTCTAGGTGTTCACGTTTGCCTTGAAGTGAGGCCCGTTGGCCAAGGTTTAATTCCCACGAGGTGAGAATTGCCAAAAGCAGATCTGGATTGTTTTGCCCCTGGGGTGCAGCACTCACATCGGGAAGCCCCTTTAATTCCAAACGGCAACTGGATTGCTCGTAGCGCAGGGCCATACCTCCAAAGGAATTCATTTATTGCCATCCATCAAGCTGATTTCTAACCGTTGCATGCCAGCCCCGCCTGCGCAGAAAGCAAGGGTTTGCACCACTTCCCGGCGCCGTTGCGCTCCGCTTTTTTCATCTAGCAATTGGCGTACAGCCCCTCTTTTTAAATTCATTCTTTCACCGATTAGATCGTTGTAACGCTCCCCAAAAAGTGCCCATCGCTGTTGGCTGAGTTCATCTGGTTCACTACTTGATAGCAGTTGCCGCAACATCGGATATAGCCGTTGGGAAAGGCTACATACCAATTGAATTAGCCCCTGTTGTTCTGCGGCAGTCCATTCCCCCCTGCGGCTGGCCCGCCTTAGGGGATTGCGGCAACGGCTTTTCCAAAGGGCAACCCTGTTGGGAAAGGCCTGTTGCAGCTCTAGTTGCTCACAGCTCCAAAGCATTGCCTCGCTGCCGTGCAGGTCTAGGGCTTCAATGGCCAGCAGCAATAGATCAAGGCGCTCCATGCCCCGGCGGGGTAGGGAACGTTGCTGGGATCGGGCGAAGGAGATGGCCAATGGTTGGGTGCGATGGCTGCGATGATGGCAGTAGAGCAGGTATACCGTCACCCCCTGCCAGCAACCATGGATCTATCCCTCAACCAGCAGCTGCGAGCTTTGGTGCGGGATGTTCCAGATTTTCCGAAGCCTGGCATTTTATTTAGGGATTTAAGCCCCTTGATGCGCGATCCCAGAGCCTGGCGCCTTGTGGTGGAAGGTTTGGCTGCCAGGGTTGAAAGCCATCGCCCCGAATTGATTGTGGGTATCGAAGCCCGGGGTTTTTTAGTGGGCAATGCCCTCGCATTTGCCATGGATCGCGGTTTTGTGCCAGTGCGTAAACCAGGCAAATTGCCAGGGCCAGTGGATGCGATTGATTACAGCCTTGAATACGGCAGCGATCGCTTGGAAATCCAAAAGGATGCCCTAGCTGGTGCGCCGCGGGTTTTGATAATTGATGATCTATTGGCCACAGGCGGAACCGCTGCCGCCTGTGCCTCTTTGGTGGAGAAGGCTGGTGGGGTGGTTTGCGGCTATGGCTTTGTGGCAGAGCTCACTGAATTGAGTGGCCGCAATCGATTACAAAAAAACCTGCCGATTGA
>Ga0214923_10006595_pt1 | contig 12979 bp, 18 predicted proteins | sample LL1510_MetaG_FD_177993 | JGI IMG/M metagenome (GOLD analysis project Ga0214923, IMG submission 177993) | Freshwater microbial communities from Lake Lanier, Atlanta, Georgia, United States - LL-1510 | ecosystem: Environmental > Aquatic > Freshwater > Lake | place: USA: Georgia | collected...
CTTGCAGTTGCAGCAGTGTTTTCTATCTCATATCTAACTGGCAGACATGCAGTTTGCATATAAGCGCCTGCAGGCGAACTAGAAAGATTTGCATGGTGTATGGAATGACAATGAATAAATTGCCCATTGATAACAAATCCCATTCTTACTGTGCCAACACCCAACCATTCTATGTCCATCCAAAAGATTTGAGGATAGGTCAGATTTAAAGTCAGCCCCGAAGGACCGGTGCCATCCATGGGATCTATGTTCCAGTTAGATTGTGCAATTTTTGTATCCACAACCAATCCAGTAACTTTGGATCGTTTTACAAAATACACATCATCGGACTGCTCTAGAAAAATACCATTGTCTGTGCTAAAATACCCAACACGTTGACTGAGATTTGCCTTGCTGGCATTCATGACAAATGTGTTAATGATCTGTAAGGATTTACCTGGTTGATAGGCAAATACTCTGTAGCTTTCTCTATAAACTTTAGCATTAGCTGTTGTATCGACCACCATATCTATGCTAGCTGTATTTGCCTGAAAAGAATAGCTGGTGGTTGCAGTATTAGATGTTGCAAATTTGCCATTATCGGCATATCTTTGTGAGGAATCAAATAAAGTATATGGGGCGGTAGTTCTAAATCTACCAAAAGAGTCATAATTAGTTTCAGCAAATGCTACAGATATAGCATTGCCAGAATCATTTTTTATCTCAACCTCATTGGTGATAATCTGATTGCCGGAAAAAAGATAGGTCATATTATTCTCCAACCATTTCTATAGATAAGTTGTATGCTACCGTTATTCTGTTGTAGAATGAATCCTCCAGTATCATTATCAACTGTTCCTAAAACTGTTATAGGATTTACTGAACAATTCCCAGATTCATCTTTTATAATATACATTCTTCCTACATTTATTACGCTAGGTAATGTAATACTTACATTTCCATTATAGTTCACGCCAATATAAAAATCTTTGGTTGTTATATCATAAGTAGAAGTAGTCACCAGTTTAGTTTCGTGATCTATTTTAGCTACCGAGCCTGCGCCCCCTCCGATACTCATTTCAGATACTTTGGATATCCAATGTTCAAGATATCTGATCTTCTTTTGTATGGAATTAATATCTGGTGCTACAAGTAATTGATCAGTTTGTTGAAAAGAATCTCTTTTTACACTAGCAGATATAGATTCAGAGGCAAGGTCAGAAAGAGTCGGATAGGTAATTTCTTCTTTAACTTTCTGTTTAACTTTATAATTTGTTTCTATCTTTTCTTCTTGTATTATGGTATCCAATTCGTCTAAAGAAGGGGGTAAAGGAAAATTATTTTCTATAGATACTTTATCTACCTCTTGCTTTAGTTCTACTAATACTTTTGACAGGTCATCAAAAATATTAGATCTAATTGATTCTCTAATATTGTTTTCAAATTTTTTGTGTTTTTCAACCTCAGCAACCAAATTTGGATCCACATCTTGACCAAAAGACTTGGCCAAGTTAACCAAAAGTTGCTTTTCTTTGATAGATTTTATAGACATTCTATTGACATGATGTTACTATTTACTATGAGCCTAGATGATAATTATATAAATTTAATATTTACTATTTTACTATTATTATTTTGTTTTATCTTCTATAGAAAGCTAATAATTAGCAGACATACCTAGTTCATTTAATTTTTTCTTAGTAATTTCTTTAGCTGTTTTTCGAGATATTACATTCCACGGATGTAATTTCATCATATATTTAGTTCCCTCTGGTGTTCCCCAGTCAAATCTATATGGATTTTCATAATCTTCGTATATACTTGGATTGGCTCTTCCATAGTTTCGCATAATTACCCCTGCCAAAGTATTGGCTTCATTTTCAAATGGTGAACCTGTTTCTCCAGCATCGTGTGTTAATCTACCATCTAAATCTTGTTTATAATGAACTAATTCGTGTGCCAATGTTCTATAGACATCTACTCTATGTCTACCTGCAGTATTAACATTTATTTCTTTCAATCCGGGACTATAACCTCCAAAACTTCTATTTTGCATAGCCATAATTTTATCATCAACTAAATTAATCTTTGGCAGAGAATCCAAACCAAGCTCTTGTTTAGCATGGTCAAGAAAACTATTTAGATGCTTATCTGTTTTGTTTTCTTTAATAAAAGAACTGAAACGCTTCATCTAAAAAATTCTTTCTTGAAAATTCTTGTCTGTTGACTAATTTGGCTACATTATCTAAATTGTTGCCGCCTTTAAATTTTACCACGTATCCCTCTGGGTGGGTTTGTTCGCCTTTAATCTCATGATTATAGTGCTGCTTGCCGGCATTTAAAGCATCTACGATAGTATTTTTTGCCTTATCTAAATATTGATGCGCAGCAAATAGATGCTTGAAATCCTCTTTGTTCTTATCTAATCTGAATAATGTAGATTTCATCTCATCTGTTTTTCTTTGTCTGCCTTTTTCAGATTTTAGTTTAGCAACATCTTTATTTAGCTTTTCAGTTAGATGATCTTTAAACCCTGCTACTGTAGGATTGACGTTACCTTTTACTGTACTATTTATGTAAGTTTGTAGATGATCCGTTAAGCCATCGACTAGAGAAGTATGATCTCGTATTTTAGATAAATGTTCTTTAGCTTTATTAAATGATTTTTCAAAAGTCTGTTTTTGTTCTTCAGTATATTTTTCCGGTTCATGATATACTTTATTATTGAACACGGCAACATCACTATGTGTAGGAAATTTATTTGGATGAAGATTATATTCGTTATTATCTCCATGAACTCTAGTGTGTAAAGCAACCATAATTTTTGCTTTGCCTAATGCTTTTCCCTCAGCAGAATTTTTATCTAAACTATAATCAATAGTATTTTCTTTAAATTTTATCTTGTTATCTTCTTTTCTCAGAGTTTTATCTTTACTGCTGCCCATAAAATCACCTTGAATAACTCCATGATAAGGTCTTACCACTTTAGATCCATGCTCTAGTAGTTGCCCCATTTTAGATTTTAGACCTTCATTGTGTCCAAATAATCTATTAACGTCATCTTGATTAAAGGCAAATCCTCTAGCAGCTCCCTTATATGCTACACCAAATTTAACTTGTTTATCTCTTGGATCTTCTACATATCCCATATTAAATGAGGGAGATCCATCTGCTTTCATACTTATACTTTCTACACTAGATTTTTGTCCTCTCATGTGTTTGTGCAATTCTTCTAGTCGTTTCATTTCATCATCGGATTCTTGCTTTCCGTAGAAATGACTTTCGCCTGCTAGATGTCGCAGATGAGGAATAGAGGCATTCTTTTCCTCTCTTAAGTATTCAATAAATGTTTTCATCCTAATTTTACTTTTTTATCTTGACCGCCATTATGTATTGTTACGTGAGACATAGAATTCGGCTCAGCAAAAGATTTATTAGAATCTGACTCCATACTATTTACTTTGGGTTTAGTAACAGATGCTTTACCGGCGCTTTTTAAATTACTTAAAGGATCACTTTGTGAATCTAATTTATGTGATTGAGTAGCAAAAGTATGTCCATTATATTTAAAAATAACAGAACTTCCGCTGGGATGAACAGAAATATTTTTTGGATTTTTTAGAATATTTTCGTAATCTATGCTTGGATTCGCTGTATTATGTTGAGTGCCTTTAGCAGTTTGGTATGTAGTATGTTTACTAAATGTAGCAACACCCGCCTTTTCTGCAGGTGTTGCTTTAGCTGCTATTATATCTCTTATATGATTTATCACATTCTCATGATCACCTGATTTTATTTTAGCTTGTAATTCTTTTGCATGTTCTGTAGCTACTTTATTGAGTAACTCTCTGTTATATTTTTTGATTTGATTGTGTTTTTCTGGATTTTCTCTGGCCCATTCTTTTCTAGCATCAGCCAAATCTTCATGTTGAGGTTGTTTTTTAACTTTAGCTAAATCGAGGAATTCGTTTTTAATACGTGCTTGATGCTCTTTAAATAATTCTTGCGCTTTACTGCCAGCTGATTTAATTCCTAGACTTGATGCGGGTATTTCTTTACTAGGATTATCAGAAACTTTTAAACTATAACCGTGATGCAATACTTTGCCTGTTTTTTTATCTTTTGATGTAATGTAAATATCTGAAGAATCTTCTTTTTGAGACGCAGCAATACCAGTTACTTTGGCAGTATCACCGGGTTTGGAAGTCCATACTATATTTTCTATTTTATGATTGGGATAGGTGTGTTCAATATTTTTTCTTATATCTTCTGCAGCACTTTTAGCTTTGGATTCAATTTTTTCATAATCTTTAGGATGAATCTGAGATTTTAACATATCATGGACTTGCTGAGGCGACATTTTATTCTCATCCTCGTGTTTATCCATATGTTTATCATTATTTAAAAATTTACCAACCAAGAGTTCATGTAAAACTCCTTTAGTATTATTAGATACACCTCCTACAACATTGGGATTATCTTTGGATTCTGATAAACTATATGAATCAGCATAGTATTCTTCGTCTAAAAGATCTAAAAATGTTTTCATTATTGTTCCATTAGAATATTACCCTTATATTTATTAGTTCTAGAAAGTCAAAAAGAAAGGGCCCGAAGGCCCTAGTTGTAAATATTTATCTTATATATTATCTGACCAAGCTTTAACCACCGGGTGTAAAATTTCATCAGTATAATCCATCTTCATCGTATTTACGATCGTCAAAATTACTTGAATGTTGCCTTTGACGTATCCCTTATTAGAATTTATTCGATCAACGCTTGGTCTAAACGGGTTACGTTTTTTCTTAGTACCAATCTCCATACTAAAAGGCAACTTGGTAATTGTACATTTGCCTTGGCACTCATCAAATTTTTTCTGAATATACTCAGGAGTAAGATCAAATTTTAGATTCTTTGTCTTTGCTCGTGTCTTTAGCGCAGTGTGTTCCATCTGTCCAAATCGTGTAGGATCGGCTTTACGCTTACGATAGCTGGCTCCATGCTGTTCTTTTAGCTTTTTCTTTTTGGAGTCGGGAAGTTCTTGCATCTTCGTTTTCTTTTGCTGGTATTCCCAACTAGAATATGCTTTAGCCATTTCGAGTTCTTCATTAGTTAGATCTCTGGCTTTGATGCGTTTGATGAGATTTAGCCGTTTGGCTTCTTTGACAAGTGCTTTATCGGTAAAGTCAAAAGTTTTCATGATATTAGTGCCGGTTACGGTTCCGGCGTCGCCCTTGAAGGAGTGGAGGTCAGGCGACCGTAAGAATTTAGGCTGAAAAAGCTGTGCTACCAGCTTGCTTATAAGCAGCAGCTACCATTTGACGGCTTGGTTTACCTAGACGATAGGCAGATTTGCCATTCTTAGTAGTATTGGTATAGATTGCATGGCCTTCTGAACGAAGTTCACTAATGCGAGGACGAATACTATCCTCGGTTGATCCAACCAATCCTGCTAATTGTGCAGGTGTAAACTGTCGACCAGATTGTAACAAATTTAATACGCGTGATTTTAACATAATTTCTCCAATTTTCAATTCGCAAATAGGTGTGCGACTTTCACCATTCTTTATTTTAATATAATAAGAAACAGATGTCAATTTATAGTTATCCGAAAATTGACAAATTCTTCAGCTTCTTTATAAGTATCAAAATAATATTCTTCTTCGGTTTCAAAATAGCTATCATATAGATAAACTCTATAACCACCAAATGTTCTTGCTCGTATTAAAGCAGTTTTATTTTCTTTTTGATTTTGGTACATTTCTTAACTTTCTAAGATATTCTCTGCCTATAATACCCTGCTCTATTTCTCTTATAGCAGTTACAATGGGTCTATTTCTATCACCAAGTGTTGATACATAACCTCGTTTTAATTCTCTTGCTCTAGCTGCAGCAATTAATATCATGTCATATTTATTGCCTATTTTGTTTGCTGCAACTTCAGATGTTATTCGAGCCATTCAATACTCCATTTAGTTTAGTTACATCAGCACAAGTATAAGTTTGATATTGTTTTCTTATATTTTCTGGCATTGGAATAAACATAATTTTTGCATTGTATTTATTCGCTATCTCTTCTGCTATATTTAAAAATGATTTAGTATCGCCCATTCCTACATTAAAAATACCTGATACATCCTTTTCTAATAGCGCTTTATGTATTTTACATACAGTATCAACATGAATAAAATCTCTTAGATAATTTTCACTTCCCTCAAAAATTTTGATTACTCCTGTTTCCTTAGCTTGTTTTTCAAATTTAAAATATGGACTTGCTTGATCTTCTTTATGATTTTCGTGGGGACCATACACGTTAAAATATCTTAATCCTTGTACAATAATGTCATTATTAGTTTTATTAAAAAAAGTATTTTCCATATATCTATCTATTATAAATTTAGACCAAGCATACGGACTTTGTGGAGATTTTGGGGCATCCTCAGAAAAATCTAGATTCAATCCATATATACTAGCAGAACTAGCATACTGCATATTAACACTATATTGTTTACAAAGTAAACTTAATGTTAAAGTAAATTCTACATTTTGTTGGTACACTTTTTCAACGTTAGTTTCAGTTGTAGAAGAAATAGCACCCAAATGAATAACCCAATCTAATTTTTTAAAAAGTTTGTTATCTAATACTTCACCCCATTCGTATAGATAAAGATTATGATCAGCCATGGCTTTTACCATATTTTGACCAATAAAGCCTTTATAACCGGTAATTAATATATTCATGATAATTTTAGTTCTTTAAGACGATCTGCTGCATAACTTGCAGCAAATGCTGATGGTTTTACTAATGGAATAACATTGCATGTACCTCTAATATACCCTATTGCCTGCGATAAAACAATATTACTCACATGATCGTTATTCGGATTTATATCTAAATGAACTTCAACTTTTCTATCAACAAGAACTTCTTGTAATTTTAGATAAAGCTCACTGATTTTATAAACTTCGCTCATTAAACGAAAAGTAGGTTTAGATGCTTTTAGATCATAATCTCTTTCTGTTATTATTTCCCCAAAAATTTTACAACCATGTTTTCCATTTATATGTACTACAATAGCTAGAATATAATCCGCATACCAGATAATATTTTTACGATATCTTTGTGAATCACACCCAATATAAATTTTAGTTTCAGGACCTTGAACTTCTATAAATTTTTTTACTTGTTCTAGATTTATTTTCATTTTTATCCTAGAATTGGTGCCCCCTCTTGGAATCGAACCAAGGACCTACCGGTTATGAGCCGGGTGCTGCTAACCTCTGAGCTAAGGGGGCAAAATGGTGGGGATGGAGAGATTCGAACTCTCACGCCGTAGCGTCTGGGCTTAAACCAGATGTGTCTACCAATTTCACCACAACCCCATAAAACAGTTTACATACTTTTCTTTGGTAGTAGGTAAGAGATTCGAACTCTTCCGTCCTAGCCCATCTGACCAGTCTCCCGGGTTTATAAGTCCCAGCCGCACACCAGTGCTACCTACCATAATCTATTATAATTGCTTTAGATAACTATGTCAAGCAAAAACTAACCCGGATTATACCGGGTTAGTCATTTATTAATCTTTTTCTGGAAACTCTTCATTGTAGTCTTCATGATCTTCAATCGAATGTTCTTCGGGTCTGGATACTATAGATAAATTTACATTTTCATGATTTTCCAATTTAAATACTAAATCTCTAATAGCATCCAGTATTTCTAAATCATTAGCATATTCCTCTGTACATCCAAATCTTACATCTAAATTATTTGTTCTTAATTCTAATTGCATCATTTTTTATCTCTCCTTAGCGGTGTTAAATTATCTCTGAAAATATTCCAAGTTTTTTCCCAAGACCATCTTAAACTTCTTGATTCCACTTCAAATCTGTTAAGAGCTAAGCACTCTGTTATTGCCAATCTCAAATCATTTCTCATAAAACCAGTTACTCCGTGTTCTATTACTTCTAGTGGCCCTGAGCACGGATAGGCAGCAATAGGTGTCCCACAAGCCATTGCTTCAATCATTACAATACCAAATGTTTCCCATCGACTAGGAAATACAAACACATCTGCATTGGCATAATAATATGCTAAGTCTTTGCCTAATTTAAATCCAACAAATTCTACATCAGAATATTTTTCTTGCAATTCCTCTCTATAAGGTCCGTCCCCAACTAAAATTTTTTTCGAATTGGGATAATCTAGTTTACAAAATTCATCTAGATTTTTTTCTTTACTTAATCTACTAACACAAACTAAATTTAATATATTGTTAGATTTTATTCTAAGATTTGAATTAAAAATATTTCTATCTACACCTCTGGTCCAAGATACTATATCTGCAACTAGACCATGATCCTTTAATTCTTTTACCATAGTATCCGTGGTAGTTAAAACTTTACCAGTATGCTTGTGAAACCATTTTATGTAACGCCAGGTTATTTTTTCGGATAAACCAATAAGAGCTTTAAGTCCTTCAGGAAATTTAGTATGATAAGCAGTATTATAACTAAGATTATTTTTTGTAAGATATGCTCTGGCCCATAGTCCGACGGGGCCCTCGGTAGCGATATGAATATAATCAGGGCATATTTCTTTTATTTTTTCTCCCATTGATCTGGGAAAAGCAATCTTTACTTCGTTATAGATAGGGCAATCAAAATAATTAAAATCATTGGGGGTAATGTATACAAATTTAAAACCATCGAGAATTGCGTAGGACTCAATATTTTTATAGGTTGTAACCACCCCGTTAATTTGGTCTGATAAGTTATCTGTTACAATTAGTATAGTTTTTTGCATAGACATTTTTAATTTATTTACTTATTTTTAAAAAAGGTATGGAAGCTAGCCCCATACAAAAATACATAAACCACATTTTCCCAGTTATTAGACTACTACCGCATATATCTAAAGTTTGAAAATAATATTCTATAATGGATAGAGAAAAAAAGATTATTGACCAAGAATAAATTTCGAGTTTTTTAAGCATCTATTAATAAAAATCCTATTCTATCTCCTTCCTGACTAGCATAAAACTCTTCTTTCCAGATAGGAATAATTGTGTTTGCATTATGATTGGCAAAATCATCATTATATCTAAAATGTGCTTCTATAATTTTATCGTCTATGGTTTCTACATTAAACCATTCATATCTATTAGCTATTTCTTGAATAAAATCTGGTAGCTTAAATTCATCCTTAATTTTTGTCCATCGACTAAATCTGTCTAATCTATTTGAATCATTTCTAAAACCTTCCACTGCTAATATTTGTTTACCCCAGTTATAATCAAAAGTCCTATGACGACCCTCAAACACTTCGCACCAAAAAAATCCATCTGGTATTACGTCATCGCTGATATTTAGCCACATAAATCTAGCACCTTTAGATAACATTCTAACATTTATGCAAGGACGTACAATATATTTTCCTTCTTTAGGGGGCAAAACACCTGCTGGCCCACAAATATAGCCTAATTTTTTTGCTAATATAAATTTATCAATAATCCAAAGATCATTTACATCTATAGATTCTAAAATATTACAATCTGTAATAAAATTCATTCAGATGGGACAATTTCTACTTTTAAAGCTTGATAATTTACTCGATTCCAATCTTCTCTTCGGCCACGAGGATTACTTACAAAATTTAGATAATCATGAGGTATATTTTTAATATCATGATTATGGCCAAAAACCCAATAACGGCATTTTTTATTAATATCTGCATCTAGGGTCCATTGGAATCTAGAATTTCCATAGCAACCGACCATATTATAATCTGGAGGATATCTATTCCAACTTATACAACTACTATGAGGTAAACTATGGCTAACTACTACTATGTCCTTGATCCGGGGGTTCAGGGTAGCATCTATCATCATGCCTGATAGATTATTAGCATCTAGTAAACTTTGATTCAACTGATTCTTTATTATAGTATCGGTGAGTCCATACTTGTTCTTGCCTGTAAGAATAGTTTGCTCAGATCTTATGTTTGGTAGACCAAAATCAAAACTCCACCATCCACAGATACCTATAAATTTTACACCATTAATTATGGGTTGCTTATGGCCCAGATAGATTGCCAAGGTTTGAGATACGCAGGATTTCCAGTATTGTATGGATTCCTCTAGATTTTCCATTGAATTTTGATGTTCGTGATTGCCATCAACCACTAGTACATCAGTATAATAATTAGTAAGCTTGTGTAAATATTCACACGTTATATCAATACTATCACTAGTGTCTCCGGCAATAACTAATATATCACTTTTTTGGCTATGTAACCAATCAAATTCAAAACTACTACCCCAATGATCAATATGTAAATCACTAACTAAATCAAAATTCATATTTTTTTCTCATATATTTAACTATTTGATCTGCCATATCGGTGCCACAGTATTTGTCTATTCCTTCAAATCCTGGGCTGCTGTTTGCCTCGCAAACTAAATATTTTTCGCCGTTAAATAAAAGATCAACGCCGGTTATTTCAAGATCAAATGCACGAGCGGTCTTACTGGCTAATTCACAAATTTCATTATTTAATTCAAAACGTTCTCCTATTCCCCCTCTTGTAATATTAGCTTTAAAATCCCCCTCGGGGGGCATGCGTTTCATTGCTGTCACAGTCTTACCACCAATGACCCATACTCTGAGATCAAATAATTCTCCGCTGTTAATAAACTCCTGTATGATCAAGGTTTTTTTACTCTTAAGATTGTCTGTAAGATCCATGAAATTAACAAACATATTCTTATCCTTACAGAGATATACACCTTTGCCTTGGCTGCCGGTTACCAGTTTTACCACACAGGGAAAACCAATTTCCTGTTCTACAATGTCTATGTTTATAGGATGACTGACCAACATGGTTCTTGGTGTAGGTAACTTAGCACGGGCCAATATTTGACTACTGATCATTTTGTCTCTGCTGTGTAGGATGCTTTGACTGTTATTGATAATGGGTATGTCAAAGTTTTCTAATTGTCTCAGCAGGGCCAGCGTAAAATAATTAGTTCCGGCACCAGTTCTAACTAACACAGCATCTGGTAGATCAATACGATTACCTTGATATCGAATACTTTTATGACTTTTACGACTGGTTATTATGTCAAAGTTCTTGGGTTGATAAACTTTACTATTTATGTTATATTTTTTAAATCGTTCAACTAAACTATGAGTTTCTACATCTTCGTCTATCGCTGCACTATTGTAATGAAAAATCCATACTGATTTCATTCTGTATCTTCTTCATTCGCATCAAAATCCTGAGGATCCTCAATCTCAGATTCTAATTTAGACTTAGAATAATTTTCAATTTCTAGTTTCGGAGGAAACATAGTATTCCATAAATTAAAAGGATTTAAGAATTGAAAAAAACTTAGGAAATTCATATTGACTCCGAATCTACAGATATTAAAAACATTATTTTTGTTTTTCTTTTATAAAAAAACATTGTCCTTCTACACGAAACCAAGAAAATTTTACATAACTTGTCATTGATTCTAATGCATATTCACAGCTACTCTTATCTTTGAAATGTAATTGAATTTTTCCAGGAATATCATACGGATCAAAAGTATTAACTACTACTAGGAATAATATCCACATCTGGTATTTCTTTTGTCCAATAAATAATTTCCCATCTTCCATCATAGTGTTCTACTAATGAGCTACAAGATTCTACCCAATCACCATCATTCATATACACAAATCCATCTATTGTTTTGATTTCTGGTTTGTGGATGTGTCCACAAATAACTCCGTCAAAACCACGCTTACGACCATAGTCAATAAGATTGCGCTCGAAATGAAATATAAAATCCACAGCTCGTTTGACACGATGTTTAAGAAATTGACTAAGACTCCAATAACCGAATCCAAATCTATGCCTCCATCTATTAAAGGTAGTATTTAATACAAGTAAAAAATCATAAGCTTTATCCCCCAAAAATCCTATCCAAGGCGCCAATCTAGTAATACCATCAAATAAATCACCGTGTATTACTAAATATTTTTTACCATCAATTCCTATATGAATGCATCGATTAAGAATTTGAATTTTTCCGAACGAAATATCGTAGGGAATTATTGGTCTAAGAAATTCATCATGATTTCCTGCAATATAGAAAATCTTAGTACCTCGTTTTGCTTGTCCTAATACTCGACGAACAACATTGGAATGGGATTGTTTCCAATCCCATTTATTTTGCTGTATTTTCCAGCCATCAATTATATCGCCTACAAGATATAATTTTTCGGCTGTATTATTTTTCAAAAAATTTACTAGTAATTCAGCTTTGCATCCTTTACTACCCAAATGAACATCCGATATAAAGATAGATTTATAATCCATTTAGTACCTAATTTAGACAAATTTATTATAAATTAACTATGTAATTTATATAGAATATTTATAAAATTTAATCTTAATTAATGGTCAGGTATCTTAGCACCCTAATTTACGATATTCAGTTAAATACACTGAACCAGTCTGCATCTGCATTTTTATTGCAAATGTCATATCATCGGGGTAAAAAGTACCTGTTTAATTCAAATAGGTAATCATATTATGTATAAGGTGTAATCTTAGTTTAAACTTAATCAACATTAAAAGAAATATTTAAACTGTAATGTATTAATTTTCATTTTAATGATACTAGGAACATTATTATTTCATTAATCTATTGACAAATTTGAGCAGCAATAAATGATGCCGATACTCATGCCAATAAGGATGTAGAAACTTCTTTTTGTACCAGTATATGTCGCTTTCAGGATGAGGACCAATTAAGCCAATATTATTTTGTATAATTGCTGCAGCATCACCATTACTATAGGTAGCAACAGTTTCAAATTTACTAGAATCTCCTAGAAAACTGCAGCCATCATAAAAAAACATAGTTTCATGATGTCCCGTCCAATTGATATTTACAACTGTACCATAACTTCTATTCGTTTCTGCATCTGGTCTTTTTATATATTGTACAGG
>Ga0214923_10006596_pt1 | contig 12979 bp, 10 predicted proteins | sample LL1510_MetaG_FD_177993 | JGI IMG/M metagenome (GOLD analysis project Ga0214923, IMG submission 177993) | Freshwater microbial communities from Lake Lanier, Atlanta, Georgia, United States - LL-1510 | ecosystem: Environmental > Aquatic > Freshwater > Lake | place: USA: Georgia | collected...
CTCATTACTATCATTCTTTCTTTAATCACCTAAACATTTTTCTATTTATTAATACTAATGAACCCTGCACTTATTAGTCATAAACCTCATAGAAAAAATTATATTTTTAAATTTAAAACTAATTCTAATTAAGAGTATTTACTCAAAGTAGCTGTGAACAGGTGACTTAGGAAGCTCAGGCCAAGAATCCCTGCTGTTCATCTTAACCTCGCAGCAACCGCGGCTAGTATGAATGTCGCAAGTATTGCGACTACAGCCAGAATAAGAACTCTGCTTCTTCTCAACTGGCTTCTTGATACTCAGCTTCTCAACCTTATCAAGCATACCGAGGCCATTCTCAATAAGCTCTAGGAAATGATCGCGATAATAGGTATCCTTCAGGTTAGATGCAGTAACAATCATGCGAGGCATTGCAGGCATGGAAAGCTGAATGCTCTGATAACCATCCTCATCGATAGAAAGATTCTTAAGGAGTAGGTAAACATAATCACAAACATTATCGCGAGTCATCTCATATACCTTATGCGTGACAGGGTCACCATTATCCTTGAATGTTAGCTCAAAGGCATTATCCTCAAGATTCTTTACAATGCGCACCGTGTCATCCAGCTTCTCGTTTGCCAGATTCTTCACAAGGTGAATACTAATAGAAGTGTCAGAGTAAGCCATTATACCGGTATGCTATGATATACCAATATAATGGATTCAATTTTTGTTCAAGCTTATTGTTGTCTATATGAGAATACACTGTTATCTAGTACCTTTTGAACATCTTGAGCAACCTTTATTTCTACAGCACGAACTGTCCTTAGAGAATCAAGTCTCAGTGGTTGTATTCTATTCAAATATACAAGTTCATCTAGTGTTGGTCTAATAGGAACAGGTATATTCGCACGATATTCTGCCTTGAATCCTGTATATGCAGTAGGAGGTCCAGTATAAACATTTCTAGAAGTTCTGTTAAGCTTAGATGTATTATTTGTATTAATAATTGCATTTGCATTAGCAGAAGCTGTCTGAACTGCTAGTTTCTCAGGGGTTACTAGATTATATGCAGTTCTATTTAATGAAAAGGCTCTTTGTTTTAATTTCTCAGCAATCTCCGTTGCCCTAGCAGTTGCAGCATTAATTGCCCATAGTTTTTGCTGTATTTTAGCAGTATCAGTAATAGTTGGTGTAATAGTATACGCAATATTTAATAGATTTAATACTGAGAGTGCATCTGCAAATGATTCTAAAGATCTTTCTTCAGTTTCTTTAGCTGCTTTCAGAATCCCTTGAATTGTATTTGATGCCCTTCTTGTTATTACTACTGCAGATCTTGCAGATGTATTATTCGTAATAGTGGTTATAATAGCTAACATAGATTCGATTAGTGATAATGATTCTGAAGCAGTTATAAGAATAATTGGTTCTTTAGTAATAGTATTAGTATAAGCTGTATTAAGACTTACCATTGCATTTAATACTGCTCTAGCATTAACCGCGGATGTATCTGCATTTAATGCTAAACTCCTTGCCGCAATTGGTGAGATTGCTGCAGCAGCTGCGGCAATTCCTTCTATAGCGGATTGCTCTGCCAGCTTATAACCAGATGCATCGGTTAAGACTGCAATTTTTAATCTTTCTACTGCAGCAGCATTTGCTGCAGATTTAGCAATTTCTTGTGTAGCCGCGTCATATGCAGATTGTAGTCTAGTGGCTAAAGCTACCTTTCTCAGATCTTTCTGAAGTTTACCTCGCTTATACATATTTATATCATTAGATCTCGCTATAGAATCAAGAAGATTTGCATATGAATTTGCAGCAGTTATTTCTGTAGTAAGAGTATTATTAGTAAGTGCTGTTAAAAAGGAACGGGCTTGATTTGCTAATCGTGTTGCTACAGTAAGAATAATACTTGGAATATTTTGAGTAACCAGAGTTTCTTTTCCTGCAATTTCTAATAAGGGAAATGATACAGCCTCTGCAACAACCTTAACTAGTAAATTAAATGCAGCCACAAGCTTTCTATTCGAAGTAACCGATGAAGATTTTATTATTGTATTATTTAATAATACTTGAGTATTCGCTAAATAATCTTGCACATTTCCAGAAGCATCTGCAAGATCTTGTTGGGAGTCTTGTTTCATAGTAGTCACCATTGTTGAAATAGTAGAAGGATATACCATATTTAATGGATTAATAGTTATAGGAGTATTTACTAATTGCATTACAGTACTTAGCGTGCTTATCCTATCAAGGCGAATCTGTGAAGCCTCGGTTGTTAAATATGCAGAATAAGAAGCATCTCTAGCAGATTTCTCAATTGCATACGCATTTACATATTCAGCATTAGCAATTGTTGCCGCATTCTGATTAAAATAATTTACCGTGTTTGCCCCGTTAATATAGATACTTTTTGCAGATACTGCCGCTGCGGAGTTAGGTAGGAGAGTTCCAGATTTTTCTAGTTCTATATTCTTTGCTGCATATGCAGCCCCATCTTGTGAAATAATATCAGCCTGATTTGCGGTATAATTGATCTGGTTACTTATATATCCTTGAGGATAATTATAATAAGGTCCTAATTGTGCTATATTGCCTATAGGATAACTATTTGTTATATCTAGAGAAACAAAGCTGCCCACTTGATTTCCTGCAAATGATGTATTCATCTATCTTAGAGATATATTTTATATATGTAAGATATAAGAGTCAAAATTATGTCGGAAGGCTACTTTAATACGCAAACATCATTCCACCACGCCCTCCATAAATACGCAGAATATTATAGGTTTTAGCATAACATCTTATAAGATATCTATTCACACGATCATCACTAAGTGCCCCAGTGAGCCCGTGAAACCCTAGAGATATCTGAAGCTTTAGAATCTTATCCAGATTTGCCTCACCCATTGGCATTGAAAATGGAGTAAATCCATTCTGCAGGCCAAAGGGTATATTATAGAAATATCTATTTATCCATGGGGCTTTTCTCTGCTCAATTGATGGGAGAAATGATCTGAAGAGAGCAACATTCTCAGTGCTATAGCGTGTTAATATTTCAGAATATTCTAAGGAAAGCCATCTTAGTGGCTCAGAATTCCTCGTTGAAAAGGCGGGTCGTAATGTTCCATAGAGCCTCTCATCTAATCCCGTTGCATCGGGCCACCAGGGTGCAAAGGGTGTAAGTGAATTACTCAAGTCACGCGTAGCAAGGAAGTGGGCATTATATCCTGGAGCATAATAATTTTGACAAAAAAAGAATATATCGCGTGTTGGATTTGGAATAGTAAGCGGTATCCTAGAATAAGGTGTATTCTGAGTATCTACTGGATCAAATGTATAATGTTGAACTACTGGGACCTGAATATCTGCTATACGAAACCTATTTGCCTCTGCCTTATCCAGGTAAATATACTCAACAAGCAAATATGCATCAGTCATAGATAATTGAGAAGGCATAATTACTGATGAGGGATATGCGCTAACTGCTTGTCCTGGTGCGCGCACTGGTTCCAAGCCTGGAATCGCTGTGCTAGATGCATCTGCATAGTAAAACTTAGAACCTAGCATAGGCCATAGAGAACCTGCTGTAGTATTCGTTTGTATCGGTTTTCCCCTTGAATCAACCTGTCTTGACTGAGTATAGAATAAGTTATTTATAGGGTTGAAATTTAGAGTAATACGAACTTCATCTATATTCAGTGCATCAATCGGTAGGAAACATCCTGGATCTCCTCTCGAAAACCAAAAGGGGAGATTAACAACGACCTGTTCGGAGGTAGTTGTATTACCAAACGATGTATCTGTAAAACCATTGTCTCTTCTTAAGAGTTGCCTATTTGATTCAACGGTCTTTTCTAAGGGAGTCTGAAATTCATCTAAGATTTCCATAAGTTGTCCTGGAATTGTATCTGAGAGAACACCCCCAATATGCAGTTGAGCCTCATTGATTAAATTATGTCCAAGGGAGTTTGTCCATCCAAAATGAGGCCCAATAAATGTAGGTGTCTGACCATTTATCTTGGTTGTCTGAGCTATAATCTGAGGTGTCTGAATGTCTGGCATCTGAACAACTAAGAACACTCGTGCGATAATCTCACCTTGAACAGGGAGGCGTGCAAGAGCAATCTTACCAAAATCCGGTTTAGTATCAAACTCTATTCTGGCCCATGCTGTTCCAAATCTACCCGCCTTTACCATAACAGATACCAATGAATCAATACTTGGCTGACCCTTCGGAGGCTGTAATCGTTCATCCTGGATTCCTGTAGATATGATTTTTAGTAAGCTAGCCACCATCTAATCCTCATTACTCTTTTTGTTTATGTAATATTTGGCGTGTTGCTTGCATATATACATGGCAATTTTTTTCGAAAAATTGATTACGTATTTATTTCGTTGTTAAGTACACCAATATGTCATCATGTATTTCTGAGACTGCCGTTCAGCTTGAGGCCCGTCGTCGCGTTTCTGAGGAGCAGAATGCTGCGCGTGCGACAGCTCTTAAGGCTAAGCAGCAACGTGAGGCTGAGAAGATTCGCCTGATTGAGGCTCAGCGTGAGGACCGTGTTCGCCGTGAGGCGGAGCAGATTCAGGCGCGCCTGCGTGCAGAAGAGGCTGAGAGAGAGGCCCGTCGTCTAGCAGAGCAGGAGGCATTTGAGAAGGCAGTTTCTGAGCAAGTTGCCTCTCTAAAGGGGAGGCCCCTAGAGGAGAGAATGCTGGCAGAGGTTGAGGAGCTACGACACGTTGTTTCAACGCTTTCTAGTCAGCTATCATCTAGCCTCCAAACCCCACCTCCTTCTTATGGCCTGGATAGTCTTCAGAGTAAGATTGACAGCCTTTCTACCTCCCCTTGGAATAGTGGTATTGAGCAGCTTAAGGCACAGCTCGTACAGATTTCGTCTCAGATTTCAGATCAGAATTCTCAACTCGCAGATATCAGAGCCCTTGCGACGAAGCCAGCTCGGTCGATCTCTATCTTCGCTTCAGCTATGACACTTGGGTGTATGAATGTTACAAATCAGAATACTCACCCCATTAGTGCTCTTCCTAATTCTCCTAGTGGTGCTCGGGTGCTTCTTGTAACGTATAATATTATTCACCAGGGTGCAAGTTCTGCAAGTGGTGCTCAGAATTTCCTTGAGGTCCCGGAGAATTCGGTAGGGACAATTGCAGTTCCTGCTGGTCAGAAGGTATATATTGTATCTGCCCACTGGAAGCCACACAATAATGTTCACAGAGGATCTATGATTCTGGATGCCACGGCTAATCTGAAGGCAATGGGCATTGAGAACCAGTGAAATTAATCTATAAATACCTTGTTACAAATGCCATTGCCAAAGCGAACCCATTGGATCGCATAAACAAAGACATGCACCTCCCACTCTGTATCTGATGACCCCCCTGGCGGCTTCACATTTAACGTTAAGCGCAATGAGTTCAAGCGACTAGCATTTATAGTCCCAGTTGGATTATGTTCACCTGGATGTTTTGCAAAAGAATATCCATAGATAAAGGCATCATAGGATACCTTGCCTGATTTATGAGCCCGCGCGATATGAGATCTAAACCATGCTTCATCCTGTTGCACAATGTCCATTCCATTTGCCTGAATCTTTGCAGAAACTAAGAGAGGCTCTAAGGGTGAAAAGGTAGGATCAAAGTCTTTTTCCAGCGTTGCGCTATAATTTGTCCAATCATTATTTAATATAACTGCAGCCTTTCGCCGTAAGAACCATACTATTTCCTCTACAGGCCCATTGGCTTCTAGAGGCAACTGCACAGTTATCATATCATTTCCAGATTTATTCACAACATATTTTAAAGGCTCTGTAAAATCAAACTGTTGAATCTCACGAAAGGGTCGTTCAAATGGCTGGCGCAATAGCATCTCACGGTATGGACCATCTACAAAGATACCCTGAGTTAGAAGTTGAATATTTTTTAATCCAGGCTCTCCCGAAAGCGCTTGTAGTCTTGGATCTTTATTAGATAAACTAGAAGTAATTAATTTTTGCTTATTAAATGTAACGGTGGTATCATTCACTTGAAATGTCTTTCCAGTGGGTGTATCCTCACATGAAGATCTAGATCCCGATAAGATTCTAACAATCTGATTATATTTCTTAAGAGTTACACGAATACGCATTGTTCCAGCACGACATGCAATGAGGGGAAATGTGGCAGTTAGCTTTTCTCTTAACATAGAAAACATAAGGGGGACTGTAATCCATCCCTCTTCAGTGAAAAAAGGAGAAAGCCCATTCGCCGCCTTGATATCAGCAATTGTCTTGAATCCAAAAGTATCTGCTAAACCAAATTGTGAATTTAAGTCTGGAAATAGCAGTGAACTTACGTGAATAGAATCACCCGTTATCCTTTCTAAAACTTGATCGTCAACTTCTAAGGTAGCCTCTTCTAAAATAGTTGTCCCTAAAGAATTACAATAAGTCCATAATTCTTCAGGTGCATTCGGAACTAGAGATCCACTAATTAAACTATTTCTAGTGACTGCAGATAACCAATCTGCAAGTTGAATTTGGATATATAAACCACTGATTAAATCTCCACAATTCATATCACCTAATTCAAAGGTAAATGTCTGCCCAAGAGTTGCTGGACCCTTGAAAGTAAATTCCCTCATCACAGGTGCCATGGGAATTGTCCGTAGTGTGTCATCTCTTGTGAATCTTGTTACAGTTGCATTCAATGGAAAAAGAGTATTATCTTGGATATCGCGCGATACTAAGTCTAATAATGTCGTTGCAGAACCTCTTGGTTGTTTTGTTCCGTATCCATCCTTTTGATTGATATCCATCTACTTAGTATTGTTTATGCTTATTTTAAACAGTAGTCCGCATAATTACTTAGTCCCAGTGCTTCCAAATCCACCCTCACCTCGCACTGTAGTAGGAAGAGAATCAACATAAGCAACCTCATTAATAAATCCAAGTGCTGGTGCAATTACCTGAAATAGCCTAGTGCCAGCTGCAACGGTGGTATTAGTTGTTCCAACGCTAAGCATAGGAGCCATTAGCTCGCCACGATAAGAAGAATCTATAATTCCACGCCCATTTGCCATCATGAACCCTGTCTTGTAAATAGATGAACGAGGCTCTAGAGTAAAATGGGAATCATCAATAATCGTAATATCCTCATCCATCTTAGAATACTTAAGCATGCGTGCCTTTACACCCAGAGGTGTAAGAGTTGCAATAGTCGTAGGAAGCCTCTCTACTACAACCTTCAAGTCATATCCTGCATTATCTGGAGAAGGATGCTCAACCGTTCCTACAGGAGGATAAAAGGGCTTACCCTGCTCAGTCACTAGAAGCTCAAGACGATACGTTACTGCTGCCATACAATTATATGTGCGGCAGCAGCAATCAAATTTTTAGGTGCACCATGTAAAAATTGACGACAACTAACCTATAAGGCTTGCATGGTCAGTATGTCAGACACAGTTGAGTATCCTAAGGCATATTCTTGCTGTATGAGGCAAAATCCTGACGCGGGTGATATTCTGGAAGATGGTATTAATATTAATTTCGTACTTACTCTTGTATATATTGGATCATATGCATTAGGACTGCATATTACATGTCTTGGTTCATTTCTCGCAATTCTACTAAATTCTATGTATATGATTAGCGTTGTTTATCCATGTGTAGATAGACACGATGATAGTAACACTGCAAATGAGGATGATGAGGATAATGCTGAAGGCGAGCAGGATGAGCAGGATGACCAGGATGAGCAGGATGAGCAGGATGAGCAGGATGAGCAGGATGACCATGATGACCAGGATGAGAATGATCTTGATAAAGATCTATCTCTAAAGCAGCGTGAGCATGGTGCTGCAAAAAGCAAGTGTCTAAGTGAGGATGATGATGCAGTTCTATATAAGAAGCTCTATGAAATTGTCCGAGAGACACAGAGACGCAATGATGAGCGTTCCCGTGCATTATTAAGAACACCAACCTCATCTTCACTTGCGGAGCCGGTAGATTCTGAGGACGAGTATGCAGATATGCCACCACTGGTTCATGCAAATTCAGTGCTAAGATATAGAAATAAGGAATCTAAATCTTCAACCGCAATTCCTGATAATCATCAGAGAACTTGTATTAAGGACTTTCTAGATGGATATAATACTATGGATGATGTTGATTAATTTCCAAAAACTAATGTCCCCCTCTCATCTTCTATATTATAAATACCCCACCCAATAGTTATAGCACGCATAGTAACTCTTTTTTGTCCTAGACGCGTTGGAAGTGTATCAGTAATATCCATCCAAAGAGTAGGTTTATCTGCACTAGTAAAATTCACTGCGCCAGATGGCCTACGCATTTCTGGATTTTTAGTGCCATACTGCGGTCCAACCGTAAACGAAATCCATGAGATAGGTAGGCCTGATGTTTTTTCGGCCTTCGTCCACGGTGAGATTTTTTCCCATAGATTATTATCCCAACTCTTCTCACGCTCCTTTGCTGCAATTAAAAGCTGCATTCTAATATAATATTCACCTGTGCCCTTTGGATTCTTCAAATTCCATAATTGATTTCTCTCCAGATTATACTCAGACTGAAAGAATACCATTAAACTCTCAGATGGATGACGTCCATCTATACGCTTGGTAATATAGGATGCTCCACCATTTCCTACAGCTATATAATCAGACGGATCAAGGCTCAACTTATTTTCAAAGGGTCTTAAGAAGGGAATCTGATGCTTATTCTTTTTTAATAAAGCCTGTAAATCCTGTCTGACATAGCGCTGTGTTGTCTCAAGGGTAATAAGGGGCTTTGCAATTTCCTCCCTTGAAAGTGTCTTAAATGATGTCTGAAGGCCAGTTATATCCGTTAGCTTGAAATCGGATCTAGACCATGGCTCAGGCTTTGCAGCTTGCGAGGATGACTCAACTAAATCTTCAAGGCGTCGAATCTTACATCTAAGCCTAAATTTCTGACCGGGAAGAGAGACAAATGGAAACCCACCCTCATCTGGATGCGCACATCCAATGAGTGGTAGACGTAGTGTAAGCTTATTTGGTGTCGCATTTCTCTGAATATCCAATGGTGAACCTAAATGACATCCCATTTCCTTTAATGCCAGTGCCTCCTGACTTAATGAATTCTGAAGATGATACCATGCATACAAGAAATCTCCACTAAACTCCTGAAGTAAGAGCTGATCCTGGTAGAACTGTATCTGTTCAAATAAAAAAGCTCCTATACCCTGAGTATATCCATAAGTAGTATTAGAAGAATCTGAGACTATATTTTTACTATTGATAACTGCAATACTGGGGGGAAGCCAGGTAGGTAATTCAACAACGAGGGCTGCAGCAACCATCATATCTCCAAAAGCTTCAATTTCCCATTCAACAGTTCTACCAAAATCAATCATATTCAGAGGTTGTGTTTGCCTAGTCTCGTCAATTGTGGCTGGATAGGTGTCCATAGAATACGAAAAAGGAACATGTGCAGATTTATCATTGCTCATAAAATAAACATCCTTATTTCCTCTGGCTACTAGTTCTAATAAGGATCCCTCTGCCGAGGTTGTAGGTCTATCCATCTATTTATGAGACTGCATGTATTTTAGGTCTAGATTAAACTCAGTATAGTATTAATCACTTGATTAGCTTCCCCCTTAGAAAGACTTCTTGGACCTACTGTATTTGATGGAAAGACATGTGTATTAATTGATTTCTTAATATCATGTAATTTAGTCAGGTATTTCTCATCAAATGCGAAGAAATAATGAGATTGTGCACTAAATGGTCCTTCACTATGTAGATACGATGTGCCTGCATTAACACCGACACGTCTGAACGCCATATGAAATTGCTCAGTTGCCTTAACATAAGTGAATCCAGATGCTTGCACCTTCTCTTCTATATCCCTTGGCATATCTCTCTTTACCCAGATCTGAAAGACACATGGAACATCATACGCCTCACCATTTACTTCAAAGGAATCCTTAGGAATCTCTCGTTCATGAATCAGATGAAAGTTGCGAGGAAAGGCGCATGACATACTTGGTTTCGTAAATGATCTTGGTAAGATAAATGCAATTATCTGCGCATTATTTACTGCTGCATAACGTATAAAGGATTTTGCCAAAGAACCCTGGCTCCCAAAGGGTGGGTTGCCGAAATACAGCTTTTTTCCATCAGACACTGGAATCCATTTTAAGAAATCAGCCTTTATAATCTCTGGTGCCCTGGGATCCAAATCAATTGCAACTCGTGAAATAGTGGGTGGTAGAGAACTAAGAAATGCACCATTCCCTGCAGATGGCTCTACCCATAAATACTGAGGAGCATCTGGGCAATTAGCCAGGATAGAATTCACACATTCTCTTGCAACAGAAACCTTAGTATAGAATTGGTCCTTAGTATTTTCTCGGAATTTGCCTGTATCTTGTTTTTCTTCAACCATTACTAGTATATAGCTAGGAAAATCAATCAAATTTCATATAACAGTCTAGTATAAAAAATGAATGAGATATACTATATAGAAAAATCACATGCCCCTAATTATCGTAGAATCACCCGCAAAATGCTTAAAGATTCAAGGATTCTTAGGATTCGGATATAAGGTGATTGCATCGATGGGACATATTCGCGGGCTAGTGCCAGATTTAGATTCTATTGGACTTACAAAGAACTTTGAACCTACCTATGAATTCTCAAAGGAGAAGGCAAAGGCAATCGCTCATCTACGCGACTGTGCAAAGGAAGCTGACTCTGTAATCCTTTGTGCAGATGATGACAGAGAGGGAGAAGCCATTGCTTATAGCGTAGCAGTTCTCTTGAAACTTAATCCTCTAACAAATCCTAGAGCAGTATTTCGTGAGATTACTAAGAATGCTGTATGCAATGCAATTCAACGGCCACGCACTATTGATATGAATCGCGTGAATTCTCAACAGGCTCGTGCGATGCTTGATATGATGGTTGGATTTACGATCTCACCCTTATTATGGAAGCACGTGGGTGGAGGGACCGCTTTATCCGCTGGAAGATGCCAAACTCCTGCTCTAAGACTAGTGTGTGAAAGAGAGCAAATGATTGAATCCTTCAAGGCAGAGTCCTCATGGTCACTCTCAGGAACATTTACTGTGTCGGGTCAGGTGACAGGTAAAAATTCTATTTGGTCTGGAACAATGATTGAGGCTCTTGGAGATGAGGAATCTGCCTTGAATTACTTGGAGAATCATCATAGCGATCCTAAGGGTAAGGTGAGGTCCGCTGTAACTAAGCCGTGGACCGAGTCACCCCCACAGGCTCTTATGACCAGCACTCTACAGCAGCAATCTAGTAACTTATATAGCTGTAATCCAAAAAGGACAATGCAAATTGCTCAGAAACTTTATGAGGCTGGACATATTACTTATATGAGAACCGACCAGACAATAATGAGTGATGAGGCCATTCAACTAGCCAAGCGAACTGTAGAGGCCAGATGGGGTAAGCAATATATGGGAGAACTAAAGGCAAAGGTGCAAGTGTGTCAAAAGGCTAAGGCTGCTGCTAATGCAACCCCAGCTGCACAAGAAGCACATGAGGCAATCAGGCCAACACATTTTGAGAATAGCCAGCTACCAGAATCAGAGGATTGGTCAAACCAGGATAAGAAAATCTACCATCTCATCTGGCTAAGAGCAATTCAATCAATTATGGCCCAAGCTAAGGGAGAGAGCAGGACTATTATGTTTGACCTTGAGGGTGATGATCTTGAGCTACCCTGGGAAGCCAAGTGGAAACGCACCTTATTCCAAGGGTGGAAGATTGCCGATGAGAAGGAATCTCAGATTTCCCTTGCACTAGCCGAGGATAAGGAGGCAAATGAACCTGAGGAATCAGCAGAGACATCATGGAAACTAGCTGAAGGAATTAAGGAAGGGCAGGGTATATCATGGAAAAGCTTGAAGGCAACGCCTCAGGAATCTAAGCCCCAAGGACGCTTTACTGAGGCCACACTTGTGCGCGAGCTTGAAAAGAAGGGTATTGGACGCCCATCAACCTTTGCATCTCTTATTTCCACCATTGTAGATAAGGCTTACATTGAAATTAAGGATATACCTCAGACAATACAGCAATCCAAGACATATAGCTTATCTGGAGTAAATCAGTGGCCGGCTACAATAGAAGCATTTCAGATGAAAAAGGGTGGTGAAAAGGCTCGCATATCACCCACCCCACTAGGCCTTACTATTCTTGATTTTACTCTGAAAAACTTCCCAGATCTCTTTGCCTTTGACTTTACTGCTGCTATGGAAACCAAGTTGGACAAGATAGCGGAAGGTTCTGAGCCATGGAAAAAAGTGCTAGAGGACACCTGGAAGTCATATAAGGACCGATATGAGGCGCTTAAGTCTAAAAGTGGAGGCACCCAGGTGAATTCTAAGCGAAAGGAATTTAGCGATGGTCTAGTTGCGGTAATGACAGGCAAGGGCCCTCTGCTTCTGAAGGAGGATCTAGATGGTAATAAGGACAAGACTATCTTCTATGGCTGGCCTCCTGGTAAGCAATTACAAAGTATTACTGAGGAGGAAGCCCTTGCATTTATTCAAGAGAAGAGTAAACAAATGGCAGGAGATTCAATGGGTGAATATAATGGCCACCAGATTCTAAAGAAAAAAGGACCCTATGGTCTCTATGCGGAATGTAATGGTGTACGTGTGAATTGTCTGCCAGATACTTCTCTAGAGGATATAATCGTGAAACTACAAGCGAAACAGGAGAGTCCTGCTAGAACTCTAGGGCCTTTCCAGATTCGCACTGGACAATATGGACCCTATCTGATGAAGAGTAGTGGAAGCACTACGTCCTCTAGTAAAAAACCAGTATGTGTCTCTATTCCAAAAGGCACAGATCTGGATACATTAACTGCTCAGCAAGCGGGTGAAATCTTTGAGGCAGGGCTCAAGGCTAAGGCGGCAGGAGGATTTAGGAAGTTCAAGAAGACGTAGTGCTTCC
>Ga0214923_10006597_pt1 | contig 12977 bp, 11 predicted proteins | sample LL1510_MetaG_FD_177993 | JGI IMG/M metagenome (GOLD analysis project Ga0214923, IMG submission 177993) | Freshwater microbial communities from Lake Lanier, Atlanta, Georgia, United States - LL-1510 | ecosystem: Environmental > Aquatic > Freshwater > Lake | place: USA: Georgia | collected...
CTGGAACCTTTGAAATTCGGTCACCCCGGTTCCGAAGTATTCAAAGGTTCCAGTCTCAAAATCAAAACAATCCACATACTCTTTTGCCGCAGGGGTCGCTGGAACAGGTGAGGTCTCAAGGGTTCCTTCAACTGGTTCGTAACTCCAGAGCACCTTCCTGCCAATTCCTTGAATTCGGGTATATTTCGCCTCGACCACCGGAAACTGACATACACGTTTTTCGATTCCCTCGAAATCAACTTCGCACCGGACTTCCTGAACGGGCTTTTCAATTGGCGGAGACTTTTGCATGGACTCCACAAGAGTCGACTCTCTCAGAAACGGTACCGGCTCACCTTGCTTCAAAATCACCAGCATCGGCACCCTTGCCTTGGCAAAGGTCATGTCAAAGAGAGCATCATCGTAGATGGGATTGTAAGCCCGTCTCGAAATAAAATAGAGGTAGCGTCCGCCCGGATCAAATGAAGGGCTGAAATCCTCAAAGGAAGATTCCGTGACCGGATGAATCTTCATCGACTCCAGCTCGACCATCGCTATTCTCAGCCGATTGGGAGCAAGACTTTGCGAGAAGGCAAGATACCTCCCGTCCGGTGACCAATCGAAATCACTCATCATGTGGTAAGGATTCCTAAAAATCACGCGCGACTCGCCGGTCTCAAGGTTCACGAAGATCAGCTCGTTGCGATGATTGGTCAAGGCCACACGATCCGAACGGGGTGAGCACCTCAGGCCCGTGATCCTTCCAAATCCTCCTGGAATGGATCCCGCCGTGACCGTATTCAGTACCTCACCTCGATCCGTGAACACCTGAACCTCTTCACGAAGTCCGGAATCCCGAACGGCAACCGCGCGTTTTCCGCAGGAGAGCCAATCCGGCAATTTGTAGCGGTGGGCGAATTCGCGACCCAACTGACATACGGGTCCGCTCCAATGCGCCATCTGGACAATTTTTCCTCGAAACTCGAGAAGAATTCGTTCGCCCTGAGGCTGGAGCGAGAAGTTCCGAAATCCATTTTGAGCTGAGATTGTTTTTCGTCGTCCCTTGACCCGGTCGCTCATGAGTTGAATTTCGAGCCGTTCGGAGGCTCCGGTTCGGACATCATACCGAAAGAGATCTCCCGCAGATTGATAGAACAGAAAATTTCCTCTGCCCGTGAGGTTCCTGAAATAGAACTCACTGGTTTCATTCGACTGATGGGCAATGACCTCGGTTCCATCGAGTGAACACGAATGGATTCGCCCAAGCCCCGACTCATCACTCAAAAAGTAAATCCGCTCCCCCACGAATACCGGGCAAGACAAGTTTCCTTTCAGGCGATCGAGACGCCGATAGGTCCCTTCGAGTCCGGTCGTCGAAACCCAGAGCTGCCCGGCGGTTCCTCCGCGATACCGCTTCCAGTGAGCCGGGTCGGGACGCATCATGTTTCGCTCGATCACGACGGCACCTTTTTCTGAAACCGCAAGATGGGTTCCTTCTCCAAGGTGCAGTGGCTGCTCGAGACCTCCGGTGACCTTAATTGTGAAAAATTCGAACATTCGATGCGCATGCTGTGCATTCGACTTAAATAAAATCGTTTCAGAGTCCAGCCAGCCGATGGGGTAACTCCAGGCCCCCAGAAACGTCAGACGTCTGAGTTCCCCTCCCGAGGCGGGAACGAGATAGACTTCGCAATTCCCCTCCTCTTCTCCAGCCACGGCAATCCATTGGTCATCGGGTGAGATTCGAGGGCTCGCGATCGGCCCCTGACCCGAAGTGAGGCGAATCGCTCGCATTCCTCCCTCTTGCGATTCCGATCGCACGCCCGCGCCCAAATTGACCATCCAAAGATCCTCTTCCGAGATAAAATAGAGCTTCGAGTTGCCGGATGTGGGTTGCGATAAGTAAGCCATGCGGCTAAGTTTAGGTGAAATGCGCGGGATTTTGAAACAAAAACTGCTTTGGGTGGCCGCCTTCGGATACTTCGTCGACCTCTATGACCTGGTCCTTTATGGCGCCGTTCGCGTTTCGAGTCTGAAGAGTCTCGGCTACCAAGGTTCAGATGTTTTCAATGTAGGAACGACTCTTCTCAACATTCAGATGGCGGGGATGCTCGCGGGCGGTTTTTTCTTCGGGGTCTACGGCGATCGACGAGGAAGAAAAGAGGCTCTCTTCGGATCGATCCTTCTTTACTCGCTTGCCACCTTTTTGAATGCCTATGTTCACGACTTTACCACTTATGCCATCATTCGATTCATCGCGGGATTCGGACTTGCAGGTGAACTGGGGGCCGCCATCACTCTTACGAGCGAAGTATTACCCAAAGAGAGCCGCGGCCTGGGATCCGTTTTCATTGCTGCAGTCGGATTCCTGGGCGCAGTCGCCTCAAGCTTTATTTCCCAGCAAATGGAATGGGAAAACGCCTACCGCCTGGGAGGTCTCCTGGGGCTAGTCCTACTCATCACCCGGATGAGCGTCTATGAATCTCGCCTCTTTCTTGAAAGTCGGCGCTCGACTGCCGACCACACCTGGGGATCCCTTTCGCTGCTCTTCGGATCCCGCCTTCGACTGAAGAGGCTGTGCCTGGCTCTTCTCGTGGGGGTACCCATTTGGTATGTCGCAGGGATTCTCTCGTATTTTGCCCCAGAGTTTGCAAAAGAATTCAAAATCGAGGGCGAGGTCACCGCGGGGAATACCATCATGATGGGATATCTGGGCGCCATCCTCGGAGATATCGCTTGCGGATTGTTGAGCCAGAGATTGCAAAGCCGCAAAAAGGCGATTTTGGTTTTCCTTGGTTTTGGGGCGAGTTTTGCCTTGTTTCATCCTCTCTTTTCTGAGGAAACCAGCTCAAAGAGCTTTTATGCCATCCGCATGCTCATTGGATTCGGCAACGGGTATTCCGCCCTATTGGTTGCCTGGGTCGCCGAGATGTTCGGCACTAACCTGAGGACCACCGTTGCCAGTGCCGTGGCCAATCTGATGCGCGCCTCGGTGATTCCAATCAGCATGGCATTTCAGGCCTTGAGCCCTTCCATAGGTCTAATTCGATCGAGCGCGCTTTTGGGAATGCTCTGCTTTGGGCTCGCCATTCTCGCCATTTTTCCCCTTCCCGAGACATTTGCTCGACCTTTAGGGTTTCTTGAAGAATCTCCTAGGCAAGGGGCTTGAAACTGTCTATAAGTTTCGACATATGCGTCGATGGTCTGTGGCAACACTTTTCTTGTTTTGCCTCGCCTTACAGGCCAGCGCCCGTGCGTCCATTCCTCCGAAAAGGCCCATCGATCCGTTAAGAGTCTCCTGCATTCTTCGCGATGAAAAATTTTTCACCGAAATCACGTTTAACCGAAACTCCGATGGTGCGCTCACCGGCGAGATGAGCCACTACGTATCGTTGCCGAACCGAGGCAGGCGATTTCTAAGTGGCAACGTGTTTTTTGATATCAGCTCTGGTCGACGCCTCATCGAAGGTAATACCGGTGACAAACGAGGGAATGTGAGCTCATTCACTCTTTATCCGGTGCATGCCGCCCTGACCGGTCAATGGGTTTACGAACAATTCGATGGCAATGGTTCCTCGACGCAGGTTCGGTTTCGATGTGAGTACCGTGACTGAGCTCGGTTCCATGCATTTTTCTGCACCCGAGTATGAAGGGGTGTGGCTGAGCTTTGATGGCGATCGGCTGGCGTTTCGACAAAAGATAGAAACTCATTTGCGAATTCACCTGAACGATCCCAAGGGGCAACTCGACGTCACCGAGACAGGTCCTTATTGGAAGGGCTCCTCTCGAATAGAACTTTCATACAGCCATAGCCACCGATGGGGGATCCTGGTGTTTTCGAGGAGTCACCGACTCGGCGTGGACCTAGAATGGAGTCGTCGGATTTTCGCGACCTCTCCACTCAAAATTGCCCAAAGATTCTTTCACGAAAGAGAACAACTCCGTCTCCTCAAAACAGGTTCCGAGGGTCAAATGGATCCCCTCGCATTCCTTGACCTTTGGATGAAGAAAGAAGCGTACGGGAAGCTCACTCGCAAGGGCCTCAAAGACTCGATCCATCTCGACACCTTCAGTCTCACGGATGTTGAGTTTCGAGCGCTTCCGATGATGCCGATCGACTACGACGCCCGAATCGCTCTCATGCCCGGTACAGGCCTTTCGGGTTAGCCCCCAAAAAACATGCTTTAATCAAACGAGTATCCACTCGGGGCAGTTTTTCGATTTGATGAATACTCATGATTTTGCGCTCTTGCTCAGACTCATAAAAAGAGGCACTCAAGTCGCCCACATCATCGGTGCCGGCGCGCCAAGCCCACTTCTTTTCATAGCGCTTAAGCCGGACAGGGCCCGACCAGGCATAAAGACTGAGCTCACCCTTGAGATTGAAGTAAAATGGAAAATAACTGAGTGCGAGGTCCTCAATCCTTTTATAGAGCGGGGGCCGCCAAGTGAGCAGAGTGGTGTTGCTCTTACCGACCGCACCCCAAAGCCCTTTCTCGCGAAAAAGAGCCACCACATGATCATCGTCCCGATGGGCCCGAAAATGCAAAAGTGAGGGATCATGGCCCAATCGCTCAAGCAGCAGGGATGCGAGCAGTGCGCCCTCCATGCAATGCGCACTCCGCTCTAACAAAACCCTTTCCGCCGACTTGCATTCATCGTCAGGGTTATAGGGAATCTCAGAGACAAAGCACTGAATTTCCCAAGGCGTTTTCAGTTTTCTCAAGATCCTTGCAGCAGGATCAGGCGCCGCCATCCGCGCTACCCATTCCTGCACGGAAATCAGCCGAAATTGCAGCCTTGAAATATTCCTGCTTCATGATTGCGATGTTCTGAATCGAAATCTTCTTGGGGCATGCAGCCTCGCACTCCTGAAGATTCGAACAGCTTCCGAATCCCTCTTTGTCCATTTGGTCGACCATGCGGATCACCCGGCGTTTGCGATCTGCGTGTCCCTGAGGAAGCAACGCGAATTGAGTGACCTTCGCCGAAGTGAAGAGTGAAGCCGATGCATTCGGGCAAGCTGCCACACAGGCGCCACACCCAATGCACGCAGCTGCGTCCATCGCGCGATCAGCAATGTCTTTTGGAATCAGGATCGCATTGGCATCGGCATGAGGCCCGGTCTTGGCACCGGTATATCCTCCGGCCATCTGGATGCGATCAAAGGCCCTTCGATCCGTGACCAAGTCACGCAGAATCGGAAACGCCTTCGCCCGCCAAGGCTCGATCGTGATCAGCTCACCCTCCTGAAAGGAGCGCATATAAAGCTGGCACGTGGTTGCCCCACGTACCGGTCCGTGCGCCTGCCCCTGCACCATCAAAGAACAGGTCCCGCAAATTCCTTCGCGGCAATCACTTTCAAACTCAACCGGTCGCTTGCCTTCGTGAATGAGCTTTTCATTCAAGGTATCGAGCATCTCAAGAAATGACATGTCGACAAGAATTCCTGAAAGGGAATACTCCTCAAATGCTCCAGGAGCGCTTGGGCCCTCTTGTCGCCAGATCTTGAGACGGACATTCATGGTTTTCGAATTCGAAGCACTCATTATTTGTAGCTCCTTACTGAAAGCTTTACGTTTTCATAAACCAGGGGCTCTTTGTGGACAGTTGAATCCTTGCCACGACCCTTGTACTCCCAGGCTGCCACGTAAGCGAACTCGTCATCATTCCGCTGAGCCTCTCCATCCGAAGTTTGGCTCTCGATCCGGAAGTGTCCGCCACACGATTCCTTTCGATCAAGCGCATCCTGAGCCATCAGGTGGGCAAGTTCGAGGAAGTCGGCGAGGCGTCCTGCGGTTTCGAGGTTCTTGTTGAGCTTGTCATCGCCGGTAAGCTTGAGGTTGGTGTCGAAATCATTTTGAAGTTTCTTGATTTCGGCGATCGCTTCCTTGAGTCCTTTTTCGGAGCGAGCCATCCCGATTTTCTCCCAAACCACTTTGCCAAGATCGCGATAGATCTCGGTCGGGGTGCGAGAGCCCTTCTTGCCAACTTCCAGAATTTTCTGGATGCCGGCTCGAACTTCTTTTTCAGCAGACTCAAACGCGGGATGCTGAGTATCCACCTTCTTGAGGAGCTCTGTAGCATGAGTACCCAAGTAGTTGGTCACCGTGAACGGAAGCACGAAGTATCCATCCGAAAGTCCCTGCATCAGAGCAGAAGCCCCAAGGCGGTTGGCGCCGTGATCCGAGAAGTTTGCTTCACCCGCAGCAAAAAGACCCGGAAGAGTGGTCTGAAGCGAATAATCGACCCACAGTCCGCCCATGGTGTAATGAACCGCCGGGTAAATCCGCATGGGAGTTTTGTAAGGATTCTCGTTTGTGATCTCGTGATACATGTCAAAGAGGTTGCCGTAACGCTCGCGGATGGCAGCTTCACCATCCCGCTTGATCGCATCCCGGAAATCGAGATACACGGCGAGACCGCTCTCACCCACTCCGCGACCTTCATCGCACGCCTCTTTGGCCGCACGGGAAGAAATATCCCGGGGTGCCAAGTTTCCGAAACTCGGATACTTGCGCTCAAGGTAATAATCGCGATCTTCTTCGGGAATCAGGCTCGGATCTTTTTTGCAGTCCTCTTTCTTTTTTGGAACCCACACGCGGCCATCGTTTCGAAGGCTCTCAGACATGAGCGTGAGTTTTGCCTGGTGATTTCCTGAAACCGGAATGCAGGTCGGGTGAATCTGCACATAGCAAGGGTTGCCGAAAAGAGCGCCACGTTTGTGTGCGCGCCAAATCGCGGTCACATTCGAGTTCATTGCATTGGTCGAAAGGAAATACACGCGACCGTATCCACCCGTTGCAAGCACAACCGCATCCGCTGCGTGGCGCTCGATTTCTCCGGTGTTGAGATTGCGGGTGATGATCCCGCGCGCCTTTCCATCCACCATCACGACATCAAGCATCTCGCGGTAGGGATAGAGGGTGACCTTGCCCTTGTCGACTTCCTTCATGAGCGCGCTATAAGCACCCAGAAGAAGCTGTTGGCCGGTTTGTCCGCGCGCATAGAATGTTCTAGAGACCTGAGCGCCCCCAAAGGATCGGTTGGCAAGCTCGCCGCTGTATTCCCTGGCAAAAGGCACGCCTTGAGCCACGCACTGGTCGATGATCGAAGTCGAGTTCTGAGCCAGTCGGTACACATTCGCCTCGCGTGCCCGATAGTCGCCGCCCTTGATGGTGTCGTAGAACAAGCGCCAAACACTATCCCCGTCGTTCGGATAACTCTTTGCCGCATTGATCCCTCCTTGAGCCGCGATCGAGTGCGCCCGACGTGCGGAATCATGGGTACAAAAAGACTTCACATTGTACCCGAGCTCCGCCAATGATGCGGCGGCAGCTCCGCCCGCGAGACCGGTCCCTACTACGATCACGGAATACTTCCGCTTATTCGCAGGGTTCACCAGCTTCATATTTGCTTTGTAGCTGTCCCATTTCTTTTCCAATGGCCCTGCAGGGACGCCTGAATCCAATTTTCCGTTGAAAGGAATGTTTTCGATACTCATGGATTACCTCCGCCACTTTGAGTGAAATAGATGTAAATCGGGATGAACAAGAATCCGAACGCCAAAAGAAGTGCAATCATGAGACCCAAAGCATGAATGGGTTTTGACCACCGAGGATTGATGATCCCAAGCGACTGGAACGCACTCCAGTACCCGTGCCGCAAATGAAATCCAAGAAAAGTCATGCAACCGACATAAAACGCCACCCACTTCGCTTGAACGAAAGCTTCGACCACCACTCGGTAAAGATCGTGCACCATCACTCCATTCACCGTCGAAGTGTAGCCTTCCTCCATCGAGGGACCGAAACGAAACTGAAGGATATGAACAACCAGGAAAATCCCCAGCACAGCTCCGGTGATGATCATATTTCGGGATCCCACGGTGTTCTTCGAAGGTCCTCCCTTGGTTTTAGGAGCGTCATAATCAATCGGACGCGCAGACTTCGACGCAAACGTGACCTGAAACGCAGTCACCATGTGAAGCACGATGACTAGAGCAAGTCCCACCTCGAGAGCAACCAATCCGATTCCCAGCCCCTGCAGACGAGCCGCGTAGGTATTGATCAGGTCTCCGTTTTTTGCGTAAAGGGTCAGATTCCCAAGAAGGTGAACGACCAAGAAAAGAACCAGCGCCAAGCCGGATGCGCCCATTAAATATTTTCTTCCAAGCGTAGAAGAAAAAAGCCGCGAGAGTGGTACCATAGCCAGTTGCTCCTTTAATGGTTGAGGTGCCTCGATATTATCGTAAAGACAGCGCTTTCTCCACTTGATTTCAAGTGACCCGAACCCGTATGTTAGAAGTCATGCTAATCGATCAAATCAATCTTAATCAGTTACGCGTATTCGAGTCGGTCTTTCGCACGAAGAGCATGACCCACGCCGCCCGGGAGCTTCATCTGACCCAGTCGGGGGTAAGCCAGCACATCAAATCACTTGAGGACGTTCTTGAGCTAAAGCTTTTTGATCGGGTTAAGCAGAAACTCATCCCTACCCAAACCGCTAAGGATCTCTACAAACACACCTCAAAGAGCTTTGAGGAAATTGAAACGATTCTGAGCAAACTGAAAAACACCGACAAAGAGCTCGCTGGAGTGGTCTCGATCGGGGTTCCGATCGAATTCGGAAACAACATCATCCTCCCCCTTCTTTCCGAGTTCCAAAAAAAGCACCCGAAAGTCCGATTCAAAATCCGTCAGGGATTTCCCTTCGAGATGAATCGCTTGCTCCTGACCGGTGATGTCGACTTTGCCTTTGTGGACTCATTCGCGATGGACAAAGGGATTAAAACAGAATCCGTTTACAACGAAATCCTCGAACTTTGCGTCTCAAAAAAACTCGGCCTGCCCCAAAAGCCGCAAACCGATTTTGGCTTCTACGAGAAACTCACTTATGTGGACTATCAAGAAGACCAGTCGGTCCTCAGTCTTTGGATGAAGCATCATCTCCAAGTGAAGTCGGCAGAACTCGACGTCAAAGTTTACATTATGGACGCACAGGCCGTTTCCAAACTCGTGCTTCAGCAGATGGGCGCAGGAGTCCTCCCCGGGCACTTGGTTCAAAAGCTCCTCGATCAAGGCGAGGAGCTTCAGATCCTCAAGGGTTCTGGAAAGAGCCTGATCAACGTGATCTCGATGGCCTATCTGGAAGACAAGACCCTCTCTCACGCCGCAAAAGAGACCTTGGGATTCCTCAGATCAAATCTCAAGCGCTGATTTCGAAGGCACTGGTTTCGGGCGCACTGATCCCGTACTCCATTGGGTTCCCATCCATCGATCCCAGAAGGTAAAGTACAATCCGAAATTCCGGTTCGGATGCGTGTGGTGAAAATCATGATGGCGGGCGGAGATCATCCACTTGAAAAGCGGATGGTGGTCGAATCCTACGAAATACGGATCATATCCCAGATGATTGATCACCCCGAGCACCGTCATCCACACCAAAAATGCCCCGAGCACCAGGGGCGTAACGGGGATTACAAGCAATAGAACCGGGAGAATCAGCGCCTCGAGCATGGCCTCCAGAGGATGAAACGAGAATGCAGCCCAGGGACTCGGGGTAATCGAGTCGTGATGGACTCGGTGAACCCACTTGAAAACTCTTGGATGGTGCACCCATCGATGCATCCAATAAAAATAAGTGTCGTGTAGAAAAGCGAGGAGAAAAAAAGTAAGAATCCCGCGAGGAACATCCCCGGTCGACACCTGAAAATCGATGACAGGATTGAGGCGCATCCAATTCCGAAATGCCCAGATCCCCGAGAATCCAAAGACAAACGAAGACAAAATCGACCACAAAATCTCTCGTTTCATCACCCGGGGCTTTGGCATTTTTCCGGGCTGTATCTTCCGGCCTTGGAATTTGGTTTTTCCATGAACCCAGAACACTCCATAGGCCAAGCCCGCCACGATAAAATACCGGATCATGATCGCAAGCGACGAAATCAGCCCAAACCAAAATGGAGACCCCAGGGCAGGATTCACAGACTCAATCCTCGAACTCGTACTTCGATAGCGTGCTCATTCCGGATTTGAATCCGGCCTTCACAATTTCGGTAAGCTTTCTCGGATTAAGCGAAAAATGCTCGCCCAGAAAGGTCCGAGTATCAGACGAATTCGGGTGAATCGGAATGATGTCGAGGTTTCGATCCTGATGAAGCTCTTTTTCGAGAATCTCCATGATCCGGTCGGCCTGACCATGCTCAAGACCTGCATCCTTGCAATAGCGGTACACCTCATTCATCGCCGCCTTCTTGGATCGGTAAGACTCGTAGGTGGAATTGATCTTCTGCTCGATCAGGATGTAGATCGCCTGGACCACGATCGCAGGCAACCCGAGCGCGGTCAGCGAGCCTACCTCCTTCACAAACCGATAGGGCTGATGGGTATAGCTCGTGAACACCAAATCCGCACCCGAATCGACCGCAATGTGCGTGGAGAGGGTTTCGCGGATTTCTCCGTCAATGTAGTAATGCGCCCTGCCCGAATGGTCCGGGATCTGATAGGGCGCGAAGATCACGGGCAAGCTCGCGCTGGCGGCGATCGAATCCGAGATCCTCACATGCGTTTGATATTCACAGCGGGGATCATGGGGTGGCGGCGAATAAGCACTCTTCCCGAAGACCACTTTTTGAGAGTCATTGAGCTTTGTACTCACGACGAAGAGCTCCGGCCGATAATCCTCGAATCGGTTTGAGGGCAACACCTCCTCGCGCATGAACTGCTCAAGCCCCGCAGTCGAAAACAGTCCGCTCATCTTGAGCCACTTGAGCTGCAACAGGCTTGGAAAATTCCCGTCGATCAAGGAGCTTGCAATGTTTTTCATTGTTTGGAACTGGTTCACCTGCTCCTTGGCGATTTCAGGACGAAGTTTGAACATTTTTGAATACTGAAGCCGGGGGAGCGACCTCGGAAAAAATCCCGAAGTCTCAACAGGCACTTGATTCAGAAAGGACGCCGAAATGTTCTCGAGACTGTAGCCGGCAGCCAAAACGGTCGCAATGAACGATCCCCCGCTGGACCCCACATAGGTTTGAACCATCTTGGAGTGGGGCTGAATCTGATTCTGATCGGTTTTGAGTCCTTGATAGAACTCGAATCCGTGCTCCCGAAGGGCATAAGCGACCCCAATATGAAATGCCGCAGCCTTGGTCCCTCCGCCCGAAAGGACAAAGGCGAGCTTTTTCTTCCGGCTGATTCTCATTTTCGGTGTGGTCACCATGAAATTGTCGCCCTCCGGCCTAAGATTACTTGAATTTTCCGCTTAGGGAAATAGAATGATGGAATGTCAAACGACCACGAAATTGAGAATTGGATTCCCCTCGTGGAATTCTCGGTCAAAAAGGGAATCAGCCTCTCCACACTGCGTCGTTATATCAAATCGAACAAGATCCCGTGGAAGTTGCTCGAAGGTCGCTACCTGGTCCTCGATGACGGAACATTCACCGCCCCCAGAAACCACGATCCCCGTTTGAACATTCCGAATTCCTCGGAAGACATGGAAGCCCGGGTCAAGAACATCGAGCAGGCCTTGAACGCCGCTCACGAGGAAATCGCGGAACTCAAGACGTTGGTCGCTTTCTACGAGGAAAAATGGGCACAGCTTTCGAAAAAATAGCACTCGCGATTTTCACCCTGCTTTTGATGATCCACCCCGCCCTTTCGCAGGCGAGTCCCGAGAATGACCGCATCTATCAGCTCGACACTCTCGCGTGGCTCAAGCCCGCTGACAACATGGACGGCGTGTTTTCGGACTACCTCGAAGATCAGTTTTCCCGCTATTTCAGCGCACAGGGACGCTTTTTGATCAAACCCCTCAAGGGACTGAGCGAAATTCTCGGGAAGTCGACCGAAAAGTATCCTGAATTGGTTCAAGAGGTCGAGATTCTGAAAAAAATCTCTCGAAAATATGGCGTTGAGGACCTTCTTCGGAGCCGAGTATCGAAAGAGGGCGACTCCTATTATTTCGTATTCGAATGGGTGTTCGCCGCCAAAGGTGACGTTGTGGCCAAGGTCGAATTTCGCTACCTCGATGAGGGGCGGGCGTCAGGCGTTCAGGGAGAGGGACTTGCTCGCGCTGTTCGCAAGGGACTCGATGAGCTCATTTCGAAACTTCCCTTTCTCGGCTCGGTCACCGGTATCGAAGACCGAACGATCACGATCAATCTCGGTAAGAATTTTGGAGTGAAGTCGGGACAAGTCGTGACCCTTTACACCCTCCAAGGCGTGAAGCGGCACCCATTGCTCCACACGGTCGAAGAGTGGCGCTGGCAGGCCGTGGGTCGCGCCCAGGTCGAGCAAGTCGAACCCACCCTGAGTTTTGCGAGAATCATCACCACCGAACCCGACATGAAGGTGGTTCGAGATCAAAAAATTCGGGAAATCCTCGATGCTCCAGGCGAGACTTCAGAGAAGCCCTCCTCGGCTACACCAGAGCTTCCTAAATCGGGGTGGTTGGCAGGAAACCTGGGAGGGGGCTCCTATTCGCGCGAAGTTGGCGTTCCCTCAGGAACGGGGAAGGGTGGCTCGGGAGTTTTGGGCAATTTCGAGTTGGATTCGCAGATCTGGCTCAATTCGAGGTACATCGCCCAGACCACTCTCGGGGGATCCATTTTCGGTTACACTCCCACCAATCTCACCACCGGAGTTGCCCAATCGAACAAGTACAATGGAACCGAAACCCATGTTCGAGTTGCCGTCGGCTACTCTCTCTTCCCGATGAAGTCGGTATTTGATCCCATTGCATGGGTTCATCTCGGTTACCGGTACAACCAAGTCTCATTTGCAACGAATAGCACCGACCTTGTGGCCAGTACCACTCTTGGAAGCGTGATTCTCGGAGTAGGCGGCGAGTTTCCGATCTATCACGATTGGTCGGGACAACTGGGTATGGATCTCGGAGTGATTCGAAGCGGAACCGCAGTCGACCTCGGGTTCGGGGATGCCAGTCCCACATCCGATCTGACGCTTCGGGGAGCCGTTCGCTACCGATTCATC
>Ga0214923_10006598_pt1 | contig 12976 bp, 10 predicted proteins | sample LL1510_MetaG_FD_177993 | JGI IMG/M metagenome (GOLD analysis project Ga0214923, IMG submission 177993) | Freshwater microbial communities from Lake Lanier, Atlanta, Georgia, United States - LL-1510 | ecosystem: Environmental > Aquatic > Freshwater > Lake | place: USA: Georgia | collected...
TTCCCCGACCGTTCGACGTCGTCCTCACCACGAATAGCGGCTATCCCTTGGACCTCAATGTCTACCAGGCCATCAAGGGGATCTCCGCTGCCGCCCGGGTATGTCGTGACGGGGGGACGATCATCGCGGCCGCCGAGTGTTGGGATGGCATCCCAGACCACGGCCAGTACCGCCAACTGCTTGAGGAAGGCGCGACACCCGACGCCATCCTCGCCCGCATCACCGAACCCGACTTCCAGATGCCCGACCAATGGCAGGCGCAGATCCAGGCCTTGATCCAGCGCCGGTGCGACGTCCACCTGCACTCGTCGCTTCCCGACGAGATTGTGCGACGCACCCACCTGACCCCGTGCCCGGATATCGAGGCGACCGTGCGCGACCTGCTTGATCGCGCAGGCCCCGACGCCACCCTCTGCGTCCTCCCCCAAGGTCCCCAGACGATCCCGTACCTTTCGGGATAGCACCTCGCCACGCCGTCGGGTCAAGCATCTCCCATTTCCCGTCGCAGCGCGAAGGGGGTGAGGCACCAGCACACCACGGTCCCACCCCTCCGTTGATTGATCTCTCGTCCACCCACTTACCCGTCCGAACACCCAAAAACCGGACACCTCCCGCGTACAATCTGTGGAGTGTCAAAAGCAGTCATCAGCGGGAACATCACCCTCAAGTCATCTGGCGAAGTCGACGCAATGCGCGCCGCCGGACGTCTGTGCGGTCAGGCCCTCGATGCCGTCAGCAAGGCGATTCGGCCGGGTATCAGCACTTTCGAACTGGATGCGATTGCCGAAGCGGTCATCCGCGACGCCGGTGGTCTCCCCACATTCAAGGGGTACTTCGGTTTTCCTGCCACCCTCTGCACCTCCCTCAATGAGGAGATCGTGCATGGCATCCCCAGCAAGAAGCGCGTCCTCCGTCTCGGTGACGTCATCAAGATCGACTGTGGCGCAACCCTGGATGGATGGATCGGCGACGCCGCCTTCACCGCCCAGGTTGGGGGCGCGACCGGCAAGCCAAAGAAACTGATGGACGCCACCGCCGCGGCCCTCGAGGCCGGCATCAAGGCCATGCAACCGGGCGGGTTCCTGGGGGATGTCTGCCACGCGGTCGAGGTCGTTGGCAAGGGACAGAAATACGGCATCGTCACCCGCTATTGCGGACACGGCGTGGGCCGGCGACTGCACGAGGAACCTAGCGTTCCCAATGTCGGCGTTCCCGGAACGGGCGTGCCGCTTGTGACCGGCTTGGTCATCGCCATCGAACCGATGTTCACGCTTGGCCGGGCAGATACCGTGGAACTCAAGGACGGGTGGACCGTCAAGACGCGCGACGGGTCTCTCGCGGCCCACTTCGAACATACCGTTGCGATGACCGATGATGGGCCGTCCATCCTGACCCTTCCCTGACACACAACCTCCGGTGGGACTTCCCCGGACCCACACCACCACACCAGCGGCGAAAGGGCCTCGCATGTCCGGCGCAACAGAACTCCAGACAATCGACATGGGTGTCTCAATGGAGACAGAGGAAGGTCTGGAGATCATCGATGTCCTCAATGAGGTCAGCGAGGTGCGCGCGATGGCGGGGCATCTTGTCACGTTCGTCGGTGCACTTGTGGGCACCTCCGGACCAATCGGCGACCTCACCACCATCGAGGCCTACCGGTGCCGCGCCGGGGTACTCCTGCATGCGGTCACCGCATCTGGTCCACACTGGGCCGTCGGTGGCACGACCGGGGCCGAAGCGGTCTCGATGATCCAGGATGCCTCGCTGCATCCGCCCGTCACCGCCTGGCTTGCCGGGGTCGGTCTCGACTGACCCAGAAGCGGCCAACCCATCCCTCTTCGCCCTGCCTGGCTGCTGTCGGCATCGGGCCAGACCTTTCCCCTTGCCAGGTGGTAGGTCGCCTTGCGAACCAATCCCCAAACACCGTGCCTGTTTGGCCCGATTCCCTGTCGCCGAGTGTTGCCGGAGGTTCACTATCCGGTTACACTTTCACTAGGCGGGACAGTGTTGCGTCTGTCGCAACACTGTGGCGGTAATCGCGGAGTACGCGACCGCCAAAAGGGTGGTATGAGCGCGGTGCCTACCCCACGCAGTGGGGGCATCCAATCGGTCGAGCGAGCGGTAGCCGTGCTCAAGCTCTTCGGCGAAGCCGAGCCGGAGTTGGGCGTCACCGAACTTGCGCGACGACTCCGACTGCACAAGAGCACGATTTCCCGCCTCATGGCCACCCTCGAGGCCGGTGGGTTCGTCCAGCAGGACCCCCGGTCAGGCCGTTACCGACTGGGCTTGCAACTCGCAACCCTCGCCGGACGCGCCCTGAACCAGTACGAACTTCGCGATGTCGCCCGCGGTGCCTTGGTCACGCTTGCACAGGCCACTGGCGAGACGTGCAACCTTGCCGTCCGTGACGGGGACGCCGCGGTCAACATCGATCAGGTCCTTTCGCCCAACCCTGTCAAGCACCTCGGGTGGATCGGTCGCCGCCTGCCCCTTCATTGTTCAGCAGCCGGCAAGCCACTGCTCGCCTTCGCCCTCCACACCGATATCGAACGGGTGCTCAGCGTGCCTCTGGCATCGTATACGCCTCGCACCGTCACGGATCCGTCCGCCATGTGGCGGGAGATCCAGCGCATCCGTGTGGATGGCGTTGCCTTGGCCGTCGAGGAGTTCGAACCCGAACTTACGGCAGCCGGGGCACCCGTGCGGGACTACCGTGGCGAGGTCATCGCCACAGTGTCCGCATCCGGGCCTTCATTTCGCCTCAACTCCGACCGTCTGCTCGAGGTCGCGGCCCATGTACGTGCCACGGCCGACCACCTTTCGGCGGGTTTGGGATATCGTGCACCGACAATCCCCGTGATATCGGTGGCACCGTTCGGAGTTCCGGGACACGCCAGTCCGGTCCTTCGTTCTGGAGAGTTGGAGACGACTGGCGTCAACAAGGCACCGAAACGGCCCGGAACTCCCGGGAACGATCGTCAGACCCTCACCGGAAGACGTGCGCCACGAGATGCGCGCGCCAGCCGGGCACACGTGCCACCGGCCGGACACATCGCCCGGTTCGAGGGAGATCTTGGAGAGGAACGCAGCAGATGGTAGTTGCTGACCGCACGGTCACTGCACAGACACCGCACGACGGCGAAGTCCCGCCCAGCGAGGTGCGTACTTCGTTGGTCATCCGCGTCGCCGGCGAGGCCGGTGAAGGCATCAAGAAGCCCGGTGAACTGCTGATCCAGGCCGCCGCGCGCGCCGGGTTCGAGGTTCTTACCGACTTCGCACCTCCTTCGGAAATCAAGGGCGGTGTCAGTTTCTTCCAGATCCGCCTGAGCGCCAAGCAACTGTTCACCCGCGGCGATTCACCGGATGTGCTCCTTTGCTTCAATCAGGAAGCCTTTGAGGTCAACATCCAGGAACTCGTTCCCAACGGTCTCCTCATCTACGATCCCGAAAGCGTGACCCCGCGCAACACCGAGAGGTACCGGCTCCTCTCCTTCCCCCTTGAGCAGATTGCTTCCAAGCAACTCAAGATGCCGATCGTGAAGAACGTCGTCGCCCTCGGTGGCATGGCGGCCCTCTTCTCACTAGACACCGAGATCCTCTACGGCCTCATCCGCGAACTGTGGGAACGCAAGGGCGATGCCGTCGTCCAGACCAACTTCAAGGCCCTCGAGGCTGGTCTCAAGTACGTCCAGGAACACGTCAGTTCCGCCGACTTGGAGCGGTTCCACATCATCCCGAACCCACTCCAGCACAACCGCATCGTCGTCGCCGGCAACACTGCCACCGCCCTCGGCGCACTTGCCGGCGGATGCAACTTCTTTGCCGGCTACCCCATCACCCCGGCATCCGACGTGATGGAGTTCCTTGCGCCAACCCTGCCACAGATCGGTGGCACCCTGGTGCAGGCCGAAGATGAGATTGGCGCAATCGGAATGGTCATCGGCGCGAGTTTCGCCGGCAAGAAGTCCATGACCACCACCTCGGGACCCGGCCTCTCGCTCATGGTCGAGGCCCTCGGCCTTGCCACCATGTCCGAAACCGCGTGCGTCATTGTCAACGCCCAGCGCGCCGGGCCATCAACCGGCATGCCAACCCGTCACGAACAGGGTGACCTCTACCTGTGCGCCTTCGGAGGCCACGGCGAGGTACCGCGCGTGGTACTGGCCGCCACGTCGGTCGAGGATTGCTTCTACCTGGCGGTTGCGTCTTTCAACTTCGCCGAGAAGTTCCAGACCCCAGTCATCCTCATGACCGATACCGTCGTCTGCGTCCGCAGCGAGAGCATCGACCAGCCGGAACTTGACAGGATCGGCATCGAGAACCGCCTGACCTGGCACCCGCCGGTCGAGGGCGCCACCCCGTACGACGACTCGCCAAAGGGCTACCGGCGCTACGCCCACACCGAAACCGGTGTCTCACCAATCGCCATCCCGGGCACGCCCGGAGGCCAGTACGTCGGCATGGGTCTCGAACACAACGAGAAGGGCCGCCATCGTCCCGATCCCCGGACCCACACCCAGATGACCGAGAAGCGGTTCCGCAAGATGGAACACGCCGAACTCGAGGCCCCGGCACCCGTCCTGCACGGAAACCAGGATGCCGAGATCGCGATCGTCACCTGGGGTTCAACCGCCGGTGTCGCGATCGAGGCGATTGACATCCTCGCCGAAGAGGGCATCGACGTCTGCCTCGTCGCCCCGCGGATGGTCATGCCCCTGCCCCGGCACCAACTCGAAGCCGCCATGCGCAAGAAGCATGTCATCATTCCCGAGGTCAACTACCGCGGGCAGTTCGCGGATATCGTGCAGGGTGTGTTCCCAACCCCTGTGACCCGCGTCAATGTCTACGGCGGACGCCCGATGCTCGTCTGCCATCTGGTCGACGTCATCCGTGACGTCGCCACCGGCAAGCAGGGTCCGGGACGCGTTGTCCTCAAGCCAATCATCGGCAATCTCGATGAACTGGTCACGCCCGATGACCTCATCGCACCCGTTGAACACAACTGACCGCGACCACCAGGAGAACTTCCACAATGACTGTTGACACTCCGGTGCGCGAGCACCAGTTGGACGACTACAAGAGCGATGAGAAGCCCACGTGGTGCCCAGGGTGCGGCGACTTCGGCGTCCTGAACGCCGTGTACCGGGCCCTGCGCACCAAGAACTTCGAACCCCACGAAGTTGTGGCCGTCTCCGGTATCGGCTGTTCGTCACGCATCCCCTACTTCATCTCGACGTATGGGTTCCACAGCGTGCACGGCCGCGCAACTCCGGTTGCCACCGGCGTCAGGGTTGCCCGCCCCGACCTCAAGACCCTCGTCTTCTCCGGTGACGGTGATGCCTTCGCCATCGGCGCGGGCCACCTTGTCCATGCGATGCGCCGCAACCTGGACCTCACCTACGTCGTCATGGACAACGCCATCTACGGGTTGACCAAGGGGCAGACATCGCCCACCAGTGGTGCCGGCTTCCATACCGCCACCACCCCGGCAGGCAACCCCGAACAGGCGCTCAACCCGATGACCCTGGCCATCACCTGCGGCGCGACCTTCGTTGCCCGGGGCTTCTCCGCCGAACCGGCAAAACTCGCGGACCTGATCCTCGCGGGCATCAACCACAAGGGCTTCAGCTTCATCGACGTCTACAGCCCATGCCCGACCTTCAACAAGGTGAACACCTTCAAGACCTATAAGGAAGAGGTCGCCTGGCTTCCCGACAGCCACAGCAGCAGTGACGTGGCGGGTGCGCTCGCCTATGCCACCTCAGACGAGCACAAGTATCTCGGCATCTTCCTCGAACGCGAGGCGCCGACCTTCGAGGACCTGGTCGCAGCCAATCACTCCGGCACCGAGGCTGATCGTCCGGCCCTCCTTGCCAAGATGTTCAAGCGCTACAGTTGACCATCGGTCGCGCACGTACCACCCCATACCCATCTCCCGTCGCAACGGGGGAGGGGTATGGGGTGTGGGCCAATCACCCACCTCGCACCACCGTGGTTCTTCTGACGTGGGGTCCGCCCTGTTCCGCACTGGAGGCGGGCCGGACCGGTCAGGAAACGGTGTCCCGACCATTTCACGAGGTGCCGTGGCCGTTCCCGTGACCGTTCCACCGACGTCACCATGGCCAACCCGGTAGCACCGACCCCACGCCCCCACGGCAATGCCGGACCGGGGCAAGACCCGACCGTACCGGCCGACAAGGTTCAGGAATGGGGCGTCGCATCCGGCTGGCATGTTGCCGGGACTTCGCGCATGGGATCCACCCGGCGCGTGAACGAGGACCAGTTGCTGGTCGTGCCCCCGCGTGGCACTCGTCCCTGGCTTGTGGCGGTCGCCGACGGCGTCGGTGGTGAGGCCGCCGGCGAGGTTGCATCCGCCGCCGCGATGCACGCCCTTCAGGCAGCCTGGATCGCGACGTACACCAAACCTTTCGACACGGCGTCAGCAGACCAGACGGTCAGGGACGCACTGCTCGGCGCATGCACCGCCGCCGACGAAGCAGTGGCGGTCATCCAGCGCGATCCTGCGACCCGTGGTGCCGCGACCACCCTCACCGCCCTCGCGATCAGCCACGGCATCGCCACCTTCGTGCATGCCGGGGACAGTGCCATCTGGACCGTGGACACGAATGCAGGTGGCGAATCCGCCGAGGTTGTGCAATGCACCACACCACACACGTGGGTCGCGTCCGAGATTGCGACCCGAAAGAGCCTCGGCGCCCCGCTTCCGACCCAGGCAGAGATTGACAAGCATCCCTACCGGAACGCCATCACCCGGTACCTGGGCATGCCACAGGGTTGCGACTTCGAAGTCGGCGATCTTGTGATTCCACCCGCAGCGGCAATACTCCTTGGTACCGACGGCCTCTCGAATGTCGTCCCGCTTCCTGAAATCGCCACCACATTTGCCTCGCATGAGACCCCGCACGCCGTCGCAACCGCCCTGATCGGTGTGGTTGGCACCCGCAAGGGTGGTGATGACGCCACCCTTGTTGTCCTGATCCCGACACCAGAGGCACTGGGCGATCAGGACGATCCATTCGGGTTGAGATCTCCGGAACGCATCCAGACTAGGCGGACCCGCATGACCCGCCGGGTCGCCAATGGAGTGGCCATCGCGACCTTGGCAGTCGGACTGGGTGCCGGGGGTGCCAGTGCCTGGCCCGCGATCACGCGCTACCTGACAAACCTGCGCGGACCGGGAAGTGCCGACCCCGCCGATGCTGCCCGCAACTACATTGCCCAATGGGCGACTGGGGACTACGAGACCCTCTGGTTGCGCCTCGCCGGGCCCGCACGGGAGCAAGTCATTCGTGAAGAGTTCGTCCGACGCCATCGTGACTTCATGGCCGAACTCGGTGCCACCGCCATCACCGGCGCACCCGTTTCCTCCCAGAAAGCCACCGTGTCCGGCATGAATGCGTCGGTGGCGGCCGAGATCACGTACTCGACAACCCGCTTCGGTGACTTGCGCCAACGTGTGAACCTGCCGTTTGCCTGGGAAGACCAGGCGTGGCGACTTGAGTGGGTTCCGTCGGTCCTCATGCCCGACCTCACCGCCGGGCGTCGAATCCAGGTGCAGTCAGACCCTCCCGTTCGCGGAAGCATCGTCGATCGCAATGGCCGCCCGATGGCAAGCCTCCCGTCACCAGCATCCGCACTCACGGTAGCAACCCCGACCGTCGCGCCACGGGCCACGCCCCTCGCAACCGCGACGACGGCCGAGGCACCCACATCCCGGGTTCGCACACGTGCCTATCCCGCAGGCGAGACTGCCGGACCGCTGATCGGATACACCGCCCAGGCAACCACCGAGGAACTGGTGACCCTTGCACCCAAAGGCTTCATCGCCGGTGACCGGATTGGCCGGTCTGGCCTGGAACGCCTCGCCGAAACCTACCTGTCCGGGGCGCGGGGCAGCCGCCTCAATGTCCTCGAACCAAATGGCCAGATCGCGTCCACCCTCGCCACCACGCCTCCGAGGCACGGCGGAGTGGTCACCACCACCATCGACCTGAACCTCCAGACCGTCGCCGAGGATGCCTTGGGTGTCCGATCCGGCAGCGTTGTGGTCGTTGACCTGCCATCGGGGGCCATCCGTGCCCTCGCGACGTGGCCCCGTTACGATCCCTCCGCATTCGAAACCGGTGAGGGAGTGTCAGCCCTCCTGACCGACACCCGCCTGCCACTCTTGAACCGCCCGGTCCAGGGCCTCTACCCCGCCGGTTCCATCTTCAAGGTCGTCACGATGGCCGCCGCGCTTGAGCATGGCGTCGCGACGCCCGATTCCGAGTTCACTTGCACCGGCACGTGGACCGGCCTGCCCGGCGTCTCGCAACGCTGCTGGCTCGCAACCGGTCACGGCACAATCACCCTCGCAAACGGACTCACCCAGTCGTGCAACAGCGTCTTCTACGAACTCGGCAAGCGCCTCCAGGAGATTGGCGCTCCGCTCTTGCCAGACATTGCACGAGGCGCCGGTCTCGGTGGCGCGAGCGGTCTGATGGGTGGGGATGAGCCAAGCGGCCTTGTCCCGGATCCCGCCTGGAAGCGGGCGTCACTTTCGCAACCATGGACGCCGGGTGACACCGTGAACCTCGCCATCGGGCAGGGGCAACTCCTTGTCACCCCGCTGCAGATGGCATTGGTCTACGCGATGATCGCCACCGGCAAGCCAGTCATGCCAACCATCCTGGCCGCGACCAGCCTTCCCGGAGGCAATGTCGAACAGGCGTTGCCATCGCCCACGCCGGGCGCATCGCGAAAGGCATGGGGTGCATCAATCCTCGCCCCGATGCGATCAGCCCTGCGCGACGTCATCGGTACCCGCGAAGGGACCGCCTCAGCGATCTTCGCCGGTTCACCACTTGCCCGCATCGTCTCAGGCAAGACCGGCACCGCCGAGACCCAACCTGGCAAGCCAACGCACGCCTGGTTCGCCGGATACGGACCTCCCGATAGCGTGGCGATCGTGACAATGGTCGAGTACGGCGGTGAAGGTTCACGGGTGGCTACCCCGATTGCCCGCAAGGTTTTCGAAGCGGTCCTGACGTGACCGGGCCTCGTCAACCTCTCCCCGCCTTGCTTGCCCCGGATCACGTCGCACCGTATCGTCTGCCGGCACGGCCGGTTCGCCGTGGGAGGTTTCCCGTGGCGATGCGATGGTGGCAATGGCATGCCATGCCGGTGATCCTGGCCATGGCAACGATTTCGTGCAGTGCCCCGTCAAGCCCGGCGTCAACGGCCGGGACCCCGGTTCCCGCCACTCCAGCGGCCCAATCGACGGTTCCCGCCCGCGCCACAACCGCGGTCGCAGTTGCCGGCGCTGGTCCCACCCAGACACCTGCGTCGGGCGCACCGGTTCGCCCGACGGTGGCTGACACGTCCTTCAAGGGCGGTCCGCTGCCGACCGCGCGCGCCGGCGCCTTCGGCGAACCGACCGCAGTCCCCATGCCGACCCGCGTCGTCGGCATCGCCAAGATCCCCCTCAAGGAGGTGGTCGTCGGCATGTGGTGCACGAATGCGGAACAGTCCATCACCGGTTCGACGATGCAGTGCCTTGCCCTGACCGCCGAAGGGATCTTCAGTCTTGGCGTCGTCGTCGACGGCAACGTCTATAGCCAATCAGTCGTCAGCGGCACGTACGTTGCTTCGGACACCGAGGTCACCCTGCGCGCCGCGCAGCGGCCTGCGGAATCGATGACCTACGACGGATCAGGTGAGGAACCCGCCCTGTTCGACAGGTCCGGACGGTTCGCCTTTCGCCCGTACGGACGACCGCCACCCGAGAAACCGTGAGCAACCCTGCAGGTCCCGGCACCCGCTTTCAGATCGGCACCTGTCCGAAAAACAGGAAGAGCCGTCCCACAAGTTCACCGGCCAGGATTGCGCCAAGCGCGATATACAGGAGACCGGTGGCCGACATCATGGACCGTACCCGGGCGGTCAGGTGCACCGGAACACTCAGTGCAAGTGGGAAGACCAACCCGACACCCACTCGCACCCAGAAGAACCATGATTCCACGACCGCCGGGGCGATCACCGTTGCCAGCAAGGAGGCATACGCGCCTTGCCCAACCACCACCGCGGCCATTGCCTGGTTGAGCCGGACTAACGGGCGCGGCGCAAGCCGGGGTGTGTTGAGGTACCAGTGGCCGAGCATCATCCCGTTCCACGATGTGCCGAGCGCAAGTGCGCCACCAACGATGCTCACGACGGTATATGGAGGAGCCACCGTGGCAGGTGCATACGCCAACGATGTCACCGCGAGGGCGATCAGTCCCACGACGCCTCCCACGGCACCTATCCGGGTCGCGACTGGCCGCTGACGGAGATACAGCGCCAGCACGAGGCACGCCATGAGGACCGTGAACGCAATCCAGACGGGGACTTCGAGGTCAATCCACGGACCATCGGGAGCCACTGAACGCATCCGTGCCGCCGGCAGGATGGCCCGCAACCAAGCGCCCGCGCCACCGAAGAGGATGAAGAACAGGCCGTTCAGTTGCAGGTAACCAGGACTGACGTCTGGTTCCAGCCAGTCCAGGAATGCCTGGACGATTGCGCCCCCCGCAGCAATCTGGACAAGGAAGATGAAGAGACCAAGAGGAACGCCCTGCACCATCGCAGCGTACCATGACCGTTCGAGTGTCTCCCGCAGACCGGGCGCGGAGGCTTGTGCATTCCGTACAAACCGCCACACCCGCTTTCGTGTGGTGTGTACGGTCACGGCCTGCCAGTCGGGTCGGTAGCATGAGTTCCAAGCCGGAATTGTGATCGCCTGTGGCGGTCTGCCGGTGCCGGGCCCCGCGAACACAATCCGCCTGGCCGACCTGAGAGAGGAGAAACGACCTAATGTCCGTCGTTGAGGAAGTCGCATCGCCATTGCCTGCGGCGCGCACCTGTCCCGACCCGACACCACAAGGGGTGGTGAACTGGGCACGCTCGAACGGCCTGGTCATGGTGGACCTTAAGTTCATCGACTTGCCCGGCCAGTGGCAGCACTTCACCGTGCCGATCAACGAACTCTCGGCCGGCGTCTTCAAGAATGGTCTCGGTTTCGACGGATCGTCGATCCGTGGTTGGCAGAAGATCAACGAGTCGGACATGCTCGTGATCCCCGACCCGACTACCGCGGTCATCGACCCGGTCTACAAGGTCCCGACACTCAGCCTCGTCTGCGACATCGTCGATCCGGTCACCAAGCAGCCGTACAGCCGTGACCCGCGGTACGTCGGGCGCAAGGCCGAGGCGTTCCTGCGCTCATCCGGTCTCGCTGACACCGCGTACTTCGGTCCGGAGTGCGAGTTCTACCTCTTCAATGACGTGCGCTTCCACCAGGACATGCGCAGCGGCTACTACTTCCTCGACTCCGAGGAAGGGATCTGGAACAGCGGACAGGGTGGAGTGACCCCCGCAACCAGCCCAGCCGGACGAAACCTCGCGTATCGCCCACGCAGCAAGGAAGGCTACTTCCCGGTCGCACCAGTCGATCGCCTGCAGGACATCCGCTCGAACATGGTCCTCAAGATGATCGAGTGCGGCATCACCGTCGAGGCGCAGCATCACGAAGTCGCCACTGGTGGCCAGTGCGAAATCGACATGCGGTTCGACACCCTGGTCAAGATGGCTGACAACGTCATGATGTACAAGTACATCATCAAGAACGTCGCCTTCGAGAGCGGGTACGCCGCAACCTTCATGCCGAAGCCCCTCTACGGAGACAACGGGTCGGGCATGCACACCCACCAGTCACTCTGGACCGATGGCAAGCCGCTCTTCTACGACGCGAACGCAGAGTACGCGCAGATGAGCGACATGATGCGGTGGTACATCGGCGGATTGCTCAAGCATTGCCCGTCGCTTCTCGCCTTCGCAGCGCCGTCGACCAACAGCTATCGTCGCCTGGTGCCGGGTTACGAGGCACCCATCAACCTCGTCTACTCCGCCCGCAACCGTTCGGCCTGCATCCGTATCCCGATGCTTTCAGACAACCCGGCAGCACGCCGGCTCGAGTTCCGCATTCCGGATCCGACGTGCAATCCGTACCTGTCCTTCGCGGCCTGCCTCATGGCCGGCATCGACGGCATCATGAACAAGATCGAGCCCCCGGCGCCGGTCGACAAGGACATCTACGACCTCGAACCCGAGGAAGCTGCGAAGATCCAGTCCGCACCAGGCAGCCTCGGCGAAGTCCTTGATGCGCTCGAGCATGACCATGACTACCTCCTCCGTGGCGGGGTCTTCACCAAGGACCTGATCGAGCACTGGATCGAGTACAAGCGCACCCGCGAGCTCGAGCAGGTTGCCCTGCGTCCGCATCCGTACGAGTTCCATCTCTACTTCGACTGCTAGTCAGCGTCCCGGGTTCTTCGGGACCCGGCAACTGGACGGTTCCGGCCCTTCACACGGCCGGGACCGTCTGCATACCCCCGCGAGTCTGGCCGGATTACCCAAAACGGCATGACTGCGCCCGCTCGCACCGTCACCGCCATCACCCGTGGCCGGAGTGAAGCATGGCATCCGTCTCGATTGCCCATTCGGGTGGCCTCGAAGCGCTTCTCGCCAGTCTTGGACCGGCGGACACCCTGAACGCCTTCGCGCAGCGTCACCTTTCACCGATTGACACGTACGACCGCCAACGTGGCACCGCGCTCATGACTACCCTCGAGGCATTCCTGGACGCGGGCGCAAGTCTCGAGGCAACGGCGCTACGCCTGGGCACCCACCGCAACACCGTGCGCTACCGCCTGCGTTGCATCGCCGGGCTTATCGATCGCGACATTCACGACCCGCGTGTGGCCCTGGAACTGCATCTGGCCCTGCGCATTCGTCAGTCACGGCCACCGGCATCCCTTGACGCCGTTCCCTAGATACGCCTGCGCGTCCGCGCCCGAGGGTCGGGTAGCATACGCCCATCGATGCGTCTACAGGAAATACTGTCGGCAGTGCCCGGCCTCGAGAAACGCTTCGTCCA
>Ga0214923_10006599_pt1 | contig 12976 bp, 13 predicted proteins | sample LL1510_MetaG_FD_177993 | JGI IMG/M metagenome (GOLD analysis project Ga0214923, IMG submission 177993) | Freshwater microbial communities from Lake Lanier, Atlanta, Georgia, United States - LL-1510 | ecosystem: Environmental > Aquatic > Freshwater > Lake | place: USA: Georgia | collected...
AAGGGAGGCATGACGGAACTGGTGCGGATCATTACGGCCCACACGGACGCCAACGCGATTATCTGTATATCCAACGAATGGACCGAAAAGCGGTACCAACCACTGATTCGCCACTGTATGTGTATCCACGTAATGCCGCCAAGTCTGGAGAGCTGTGCCTCTTGGATGGGCGTGTCGCAGCCGGTTTTGGAGGATGTCTGGACCAAACACAGCGGCGATCTGCGGAAAATCAAACAATGGGAGGACTATGCCGAAGCGGAAGAAACGAACACGGTGTTCCACACGCTCACAGTGCGGGATCTGGTGTGCCAGCTTCTTCGCGGAGAACTGGATCCGCAGGAGGAACTGGTACTGGATAATAATGATCTGAATCTGGCAGGATTACACTTACATGAAACACTGCCGGATTGGATAAAGGTTCATTATGGAGTTGCGCCACGGGGCTGGAAAATATATATGGATTGTCTGCGATCGATTGCAACCAGTGACCGACAGGATTATTATACTTTTTTCCATCAGCATTGGTCGCTGTTTCCGCTGTCGTTCCAGAGTAAGCTGCAGGCGGTGAATCGGCGACTCTTTGTTACGGATAAACCGACGCGCCTGGTCCCTGAGGACAAAGGCTGGAAATACCAGTACACGGCGGTTCTGGCGCGACAGTCGTGGCTCTACAATCAGTTCAAATACTTGTGTGAGGTGCGTGATGCTCTACAGTCGACTCCGTTGCGCGACGGCGGATTAGAATCGGCACTGTGGGTCACGATGACTCTGAAGCCGGTGGGAGCAGTGCCGGCATTCGCGGGAGTTCCGAAAGATCGCATTGTACGATGGTTCAAAACGCTGGCGTTGCCGCCTATTCCGCCTTGTCCTGTGGGGTCTTAGAGGGTGGTTTTGTCTCCTTTGGCCCCACTGCTTTTTCTGCCTCTACTGCCCCCACTGCCTCCACTACCTCTTCTCCCTCTACTGCCTCCTCTGCGCCCTCTTCATCGTCTGTGCTGTCGTCCTCTTCTTCATCATCCTCAAACTCTACACCGATCTTCTCATTGTAGGCTTCGCACGCAACATCCAGTCGTCCCACGGCCGGCGCATCCGGATCCGTGTACTGATCGAAGATAACTCCGATGGCCCCCGACGGCTGAATCTCCAGCCAATCCGTGATCTTCCGCTTTTTGATGGACCACACATACAGATCTACACTTCCATTGTTGGGTTCTGCCGCCAGTTTGCAGTCATAACCGACCAGTTGAATGATCTGATTCTTCAGCGGAGCGCGCTCTACATCAGGGAGAGTATCCCACTTGCTGGCGGCAACAAAGAGATCCATTGCCGTTATCTGTTAAGAACAGAGGAACGAAAAAGGTGAAGGCCAACGCGTCAGGGTTGCCGACATACAGGATGACGACCTGCTACAAGAATCTCATTATCAATGAGCTGGATGTTCTGCGTCGGCTGGCTCCTACGGAGGAGGCGGGTATCTTCAAGGCCCGGCAATACGCCGCCGCGATCAAGACTCTACAGGAGCTGACTACCATTCGGTCGATCGCGGATCTCCCTCTGGCAACCAAGGGCGACGGTCTGGGTGTACAGATTCGCAAGAAGATCCAGTATATTCTGGAGTTCGGCGCACTGGAGATTACTCCGGAGGCCCGCACCAAGGCTGATGCTCTGGATGTGTTTCGCGGAATCTACGGGGTGGGGCCGAAGAAGGCAGAGGATCTCATTGCGGAGGGGCATCGGACGATCTCCGACATTCGGGCCGCCTTGGTGGCGAATCCGAAACTGCTGAATCGGAGCCAGCTGATTGGACTCCGGTACTACGATGATCTACAGGAAAGAATTCCGCGTGCTGAAATGGACATACATGCGGAAATCTTGATGGAGGCCAAGCCGGCGGCTCTGGCAGGAGTCATCGTGGGGTCGTATAGACGGGGGACGGCGACATCGGGCGACATCGACATGCTGCTGACTTGTCCTTCTGGTTCTTCTGCTTCTGCATCGACAACAACCGGAATCTGGCTGAAGAAGATGGTGGCGGCTCTCAAAACCAAGGGCTATCTGAAGGAAGTGCTGGCGCAGGGAGACCACAAGTGTCTGGCAGTTGCGTCGCTTCCTTGTCTTCCCTCTTTTCCCTCTCTTCCGTCCGCAACCACCAAGGCGCGTCGTCTGGATCTTCTGGTCATCGATCCCGCGGAATTTCCGTTTGCTGTTCTGTATTTCACGGGTTCTGATGGATTCAATGTCCGAATGCGATCGGTGGCCGTCGAAAAGGGATACACTCTCAACGAACATGCTCTGACTCATGTTGCGACCGGCGTATCCGTGCCAGGACTACGGACAGAAAAGGATATCTTTGCCTTTCTGGGACTGGTCTGGCGGGAACCAACAGAGCGAACGGGTCCTGATGCTGTTATTCCTGTGTCTGCTTAGTTGATTCCCTCCCATGAAAGACCGTAGGCCGACGCTTTGTTTGCCTTCTGATCCTTGGTACCGGTTGCGTCGAATACATGCGTGGAGTCATTCAGATTCGGAGGGTGAGCGGGATCCGACTTTTTTAGAATCGTTGATCCCGCGATTCCCTGGTAGTCTACGCACTTTCCGGGGGCTATCTGGGTAAGATAATCCGGGCAGCCACGGATATACGGAGGCCACTGGCTTTCGGCGTCTCCCGCGGGAAAGTATACTCCGTACATGAGGAATATCAGTATAAATCCCAGCACCAGCCACAGCAGGGCCGTGATTGCGCGATCGGTCGTGAAGAGCAGATACACTACAACCAGCTGCACGCAGATCCAGAATATCCAATACAGCGACTTCAAAAAGGTCAGAGTCCGTGTGCTGTAGGCGGCCATCTCTCTATGTGTCGTGTTCTTTATTTTGGGAGGATGTAGAGGCAGAGGCAGAGGGAGAGGGAGAGGCAGAGGCAGACACGATGGTGTCCCGTGTTGTCCGCAGATGGCGAACGAAATCGGGATCCGATAAAGAAATTGTCGGTACCGACGCAACTGCGCAGAGATCGGCGATCGCCAGATGGAGTACACAATCGATTGCGAAGGTGTCGCCGGCATGGGAATCGAAGAATCCGTAGGATCGCAACAACGGCTGGATCGCGTGTTCAGGAGTCCACCATTCGGAGGGAGATATTCCTTGCCGCTGTTTACACCAGAGTCTCCAGAACCAGTCCAGAATAATGATCGTCCGTATATTGGCGTGCTTCGCCACCTCTTCGGGAGGCATGCTCTGAAGTGTCATGTATGGTGGCTGGAGAAGTCCCAGAGGGGTCCGATAGAGACGGGTGGTGGATATCGGTGGATAACAATCACCGGCAGTGCCGTGGATATCGAAGACGATCCGTTCCAATGCTTTGGGCGCGGCATACCACGGATAATACGGACGAATATCGTGACCGGTGTAGTCCTGAACAATGAGAATATGATCCATCGACTCTGCCGTGCGACACAGACGATCGATGACTATGCGCGTCGGTGATTCGGGTTCCCAGGACCAGTATTCACGGATACTGACGGTGGCAGCAGTGGCGGCAGTGGCAGCAGCAGTAGCGACACATTCTGGAGGTTCTTCCAATAGCGGGTCTATCCAGAAACAGAGATGTGCTCTTTCTGGAAAGATCTTGAGAAACGGCGGATATTGCTGGTCGGCGTTCCGTGCGCAACCGATCGCAATATAGAGAACAGTGTGTCGCGCCGACATACACATATCTTCAATGTCGGCACAGCAGTTGTTCATTGTGCGGCCTATTGTCCACCTCGGACACGGTCCATCATTTTTTGATCACCGGCATCGTGATCTCCGCCAACACCTTGGGGCCGAATCTGCGCTCCTCTTCCGGTCGGCTGTCGCGCAGACGCACTTCAGGTATTCCCGATTTCTTCGTCAGATTGATCTTCACCAGATCCGGAAACGCCCGCACCATGGCCTCCGCCGACTGGCTGACACGACGCATCGTCCGCTCTTCCTGCATCCCACCGGGTTCCTTGTAATAGGCTGTCTGGGGAGCGATATTGTTGAATCGCAGAACACCACCGTCCAACAGATACATCATCACCGATCGTTGATAGTCCTCCTTATCGTCGATCGTCACCGTCAGAACAGGACCCGGATTCAAAATACCCCACACAGATCCGATGATATATCGGAGATCCGTCGTAGGCGGACCGTTCTTCATGAAATATCCGTTCGCTACGGGATACATTCCAAACAGACGATATCCTGTGCGGCGGGCCTCTGCAAATCCGGTCTGAATGGCGGCTTTCAGATCCTGGAGCGGACGCTCATTGCGACGGGCGTGGGCGGACCATTCCAAGAATCCGCGAATATCGTCGTCCATGTTCAGGATCGGCTGGCCCACCGGAAAAAATCGGGTAATAAAATTGCGAACCGCGGCCATGCCCGGTTGGGCAATGTGCATGTGACCGTAGGTGCCTGGCTCCAGAATAGCTTTGTAGGTGCGGGCTTCTTCCGCATTCGCGACGAACACGTGGATCCGCTCCGGATCGATATCGTACTCTTTCAATGTCTGGAGAGTCTTTTCCTTGAGAGTCTGTGCGCGGCGATAACTGGGAATCGCGATAATCCACCGATCAGATCCCGTCGGTCGGCGCTTGCGGGTTTTGCGTATCATGTGGATCCCTGTTTATGACGCATGTTTCTCCGTTGCTACGGCAGATGAAGCGCGATCATTTTGAAGTAGCACGGTAGGGGATATGTTCACGGTGAATCCAATCGTGAAGCAGTTTGCCAAGATTGTTGGAGCAGCATTCTGTACGGGTGTGGGGATTCAGCTGGTTCTTTTGGTCGTGACTCTACCCGTATCCTATATGCTCAACAAGTACATCTATCATAACATTATTATGCGCTGGATCGTGGCGATCGTGACCGCACACGTGGCGCCCATCGTGCTTATCTATATTCTGTTTTTCTCGAACCGAATCACTTATATGGCCTATTTTCCCGTCATCCGTGCCGATTCGTTACTCAGTACGGAAGGCTGGTTCGCGTGGTTTGGATATATCGTAAACGCGGTGTTTGAGCCGCTGTTGTGGAACGCAACGGACAAACAATACGAAGGGGCGATCGGCAGCATTCTACTGCCGGCAGAACAGGGCGGATCGGCGTTGTCGGTTCCTGAAGAGTTCTTTGAAGAAGCTCAGAAAGCCGCGGCAATCAGGGATCCGACACGGTGGGCGGCAGAGATGGCACGTCTGGCCCAGCTGCCGGAGGCTGCGCGATTGATGCAACAGCCGATAAAGCCGCCTGGAATGCCGAATTAATCGCGGGTCCTTCGGGTTTCGGAGGTGGCAGCGGCTTCGCCTTGTACTCCGCCGCCAGCGACTGATAGAACTCCTTGACGGCTTTCTGCTTCACGAAGTTCTTCATCTTGATATCCGTTTTCTTCAGAAGCGGATTCTTCTGTTCCAGGAGAATCCTCTTGTCGAACGTGTTTTCGGCGTGGCAGATAACTAACATCGTATCCTGGGGTTGGAGTTGGAGTACCGGTGTGGTCCAGTTGTTCATGAAGGATCGCTCTTCTGCCTTGTCCACCGTTTCGTCGTAGCGACTTGTTTTCGAATACGATGTCCAGTACGCCATTGTGCCGTTTGTACAGTGATTCTGATTATAGGGTCCGATAGACCAGACCTCATCGCGATCGGCAAAGAATAACCAGAGTTGGGAGGCACCGACGACGGGAATCCGCCGCCCCGACACACTCTGGAGCTTGATGACGGCTTTCTTGACCCGATCGGGAGGATAATAATCGTCGTCGTCCATACAGACACAGATCTCTCCTTTTGCCAGTTCATTCAGGCGATTACGTTTGGCGCCGATTTTGAGTCGTTCTTCGGCGGGAATGTATCGCACATTCTTGAGACCAGAGGCGGCAAACAGATCACCGACCTTGTCGTCGCCGTCATCCAGAATAATCCACTCCATGCGGTCCTGGGGATACGACTGTTCCTTAAAACACGCTATGAGAGCGGGAATAAATCGTCGGCGATTGTATGTGGGAGTCAGAACCGATACTAAAGGACGGCTCATCTGCTTTCTATGAGGAGAGATGTGTTTTAGATAGGAAGCGATACCGACGGGTCTACGGGTCTACGGGTCTACGGGTCTACGGGTCTACGGATCCAGAAGCCAAGGGCTAAACATATTCCATAGAAAGTCATCAACTCTATGGCAACCTGGCGGGATGAAATACAGAAATATATTCGCGGAGCAGTGGCGCAACATCTGACCGAAGATTCTCCCCAGGCAGAGCAACCACCGTGGATCCAACAGGCATTGCGTCCTCATCAGCTCACTTTGCTGGCCGCCGCCCGGCGGTTGGAATCAATGGCCTCTATCGCTTCTTTACAGAATGGAGTCAATACTCTGGTCACATCGTACGGAGTTATTGCAGATAGAGTCGGAGCCGGCAAGAGTCTGGTTGCGTTGTCGCTGGTACGGGATCCACCTGTCCAACAGACCCAGATGAAGATAAAGGAATCCGGATGGGCGCGGCTGATCTCTGTAGGCGATATACCGGATTGCGATACCTGGCACGACAACTGGTCCGACGTGTCGGGTGTATCTCTACGCGACAAAATGATATCTCGGAAGCATCCCCACTGGTATACGCCGACATCTCTGATGATCGTTCCCCATAACACGATCACGCAATGGGAGAGTTATGTTACGGAACAAACCAGTCTGTCGGTGACCTTCATCAAGAAAACGAAGGACTGCGATTATAGTGTCAATGGATGGCTGCGACGAATATTGACTTCCGACTTAGTTATTGTCAGCTGTACAATGCTCCGAAAGTTCATCGGAGGGATCGGAGTCAACGGACCCCGCTTTGCAGACATTGTGTGGTCGCGGGTGTTTATGGATGAGGCGGATTCTATCGGCTGCACCTTGCGATCTGGCGAAATCCATTCCCGTTTTTTCTGGTTTATAACGGGATCATGGCTGAATATGTTGTTTCCGTCGGGAATATATACGACAACTATGCAGGGATTAGCACCGGATATCCAGGCTCTGATCGGAGAAGGAACAATCGCGGGATTGGGTCATCGTCTGAACTTTGTGCGTCACGGTGTGTCCGATGTGCGATCAGAGGAGTTTGCGGGACTTATTCTGCGGAATAGAGATGACTGGATCAACAAGAGTCTACAGCGGCCGGTCATTACCCATGAAACGATCATGTGTAAAGCTCCCGCGACCTTCGGGATTCTCCAGGAGTTTATTTCACCGGCGGCCATGGAGGCACTCCACGCGGGAGATACGACGGGAGCACTGACGGCGATGGGATTGAAGCCCGCGGACAAATCGACGGTTGCCGATCGGGTCACAGCGTCGTTGCGCGGCGAACTTATCCAGGCGGAGAAGATTCTGGCATTCAAGAAGGAAATTGAGTACTCATCTGTCGTGTCCAAGACAGAGGCTATCAAGAAAGCGGAGGCACGGGTCGAACGGCTGAAGGGACAGCTGGTCGATTTGGAGAGTCGTCTGGCCGCAGCGATGGGCGGAGCAAAGGAGGAAGGAGCACTCTGTCCAATCTGCTACGATATTCCGCAGTGTCCTACGCTGACACCGTGTTGCCGCCAGCCGTTCTGTCTGGCCTGTATATGTACTTGTATAATACACAAACCGGCATGCCCATTCTGTCGCACGAACATCAATTCACCGAAGGATCTGCTGGTCGTCGGAGAAGAAGAGGCGGAGACAGGAGATACAGGAGGGACCGTCGATAAACCGCAACTTCTGACGAAGGGTGCGGCGCTCTTGAAGTTGCTGTCAGAGTCTACGGAGGATCAGCGATTTCTGGTATTTTCGGCACACGAAGCGTCGTTTGGAGGTCTGCGCGATTTGCTGTCGGCCCGTGGAATTCGGTGCGAAATGCTCAACGGAACGGCGGCGCGGGTGGATCGTCTGCGGACACAGTTTCGCGATGGAACCGTTCGGGTGTTGTGTATGAACGCGCGCCATGTGGGTGCCGGCATTAATCTGGAGGCGGCCACGCATGTGGTTCTGTATCACCGCATGAATGTGGAGATGGAGAAACAGGTTATTGGACGGGCGGTGCGGTTTGAGCGGGCGGAGGAGCTTCGTGTAGTTCATCTGATGCACGAAAAAGAGACGGCGATGAACGGTGCGCAGGTGTCTGAGGTCGTGGTCCATGTGTAGGCACTCAGATTTTCTGCCGCGATGATAGCCTGATCATGCGCTCTACATATCGGGTCTGTCCTATGTATTGATCGCGGTACAGGAGCGTTTCGTGAGCATCCATAAATACTTTTCTTTTGTTAATAATGGTGCATATAAATATATTGGCAGGACTTGGAAATCAACTGTTCCAGATCGCAACGGGATACGCGTATGCTATCCGACACGGATATGGAATAAGTATTTCGACGACCGTTCCTCCGGATCGTCCGGTATATTGGAATAATTTTTTGAAGAAATGTGCTCCTATGTTGTGCAGTTCGCCACACACTTCGAAGTTTATGAAACTATTAAGTCATAGACTAATTTCTACATCGTTATGGCGAGAACCCCATTTTCATTATTGTCCAATTCCACCAAACATGAGCGAACTCTACGGATATTTTCAGAGTAGTAAGTATTTTGCGGATATTAGTGGAGAAATACGGAATCTATTCCGTCCTTCCGATGAGATTATGGCCGTCGTTAAGGCAAAATATGGTCCACTATTGAAAAATCCCAATATCTGCGTTGTTCATATTCGCAGAACCGACTATATGAATACGCTCAACGCATCGAAACATGTCGTATGTCATGAAACCTACTATTTGCGTGCCTTGGAAAAGATGGACACACTGAAACCCGGTGTAGAATATTTAGTATTTTCTGATGATTTAGAATGGTGTAAAAAACAGGATACATGGTGGAAAGATAGAACAGTCACATTCGTGGACGAAACAACAGACTATATTGCACTCTCTCTCATGAGTCAGTTCAACGCATTCATTATTTCGAATTCGACCTTTTCGTGGTGGGCCACGTGGTTGCGCGAAGGAGATAAAACGGTGATTGCTCCTGACCGGTGGTTTGGCCCGGCAGGACCGAAGAACTGGGAAGATATCTATGAACCTGGATGGATACGGATTTCTACAGTGTAGGTGTCGGATAGAAGAACTTTACTCCACGACCATGGGAGTTCCCGCGGCGGAACAGAACTCCGCGATCTTCGTCATTTTGTCTAATCCGATGTGTCCCTCTCCACAGAAAGCGTGGCGATCCAGCCGTGAACCACACGGAGTCGCGGAATCGTTGAAGTGGACCAGATGTAGAAGCACAGGAGGAACGGCCTTCAGATAGTCGATCGGATCATGGCCGGTGGCGAACACGTGACAGGTGTCCACACAGATTCGCAGTCGCGTATCCGTTCCGCCCGCGGTGACTTCGTTGACAAAGGCCACAAACTCCGCCGGTGTTGTAAGAACTTCGGTGCCCTGTCCCGCGGGAGTTTCCAGCAGAACAGGACACGATGTAGAGGCCGCCGCCATCGCGGTCTGAATATTTGTGCGCATGTGGGCTAGAGCAACGGCCAGCGGCTGGTTGGTGGCTTTACCGACATGGACCACGACGCCCTGGGCACCGGCTTTCTGTGCATACTGGAGCTGGTTGGTCAGACATCCCGTGTGGTAATCGTCACTGGTACCGGGAGGAGTACAGAGATTAATGAGATACGGACTGTGGACAAACCAGCGCTTCGTACCTGTCGTCGTGGCCGCGGCGGCGTCCAACAGTTCGGCATCCGAAATATTACACTTGGAGCTCTGGGGACCCGACAGAAATATCTGGGCTGGACGCGGCGCAACCGGAAAGGTCTCTACTGTTGCCGTCAGAGACCGGAGCTTCGGCATGTGGCTACCGATAGAGTGGCTGTAACACAGCATCCTGGCGGCGATCGTCGTAGGAGAGCTGTCCACCTTTTTGGCGGCGGCGGTCTGGAGAGCGGCGGCAAAGGCGTCGCGACCGGCCCAGTCGGATACGTCGTGACACCACACGATCTCCTGGAGGGGCAACACAATGTGGACGGTGGTTGTTTCGGGGGCCAGAGCGGCATAGGCGAATGTCTGGAGCAGAAAGTCGGGCCAACCCTTGGATAATAGACCCGTCATCTTGACTTCGAAGATCTGGGTGGCCGTGCGTGCGTCGGGATGTCCATGCAGACCGGATTCGTCGCCGACAATCTCGTCGTAGCGGAGATCTCCCTTGGCGACTGAGCGGAGTTTCTTGCGGGTCTGTCGGATATGCTCCAGAAAGGGTTCCGTCGTTTTGCTCTTGAGAACCTTGGTTGCTGCCTCATCGGTGAAGTCGGACACCAGAGTTCGTGTGAGAATGAATAGAGTATCGGTGGTGATTGAGATAGGGGGGAATCGGAGCAGTCCTTCGGCGATGTGTCCCAGCAGCGCGTAGGATTCTCCCTTGGGCAGGGCGGCCAGGAGAGCGGAGGGATAGCGCACGCCGGCGGGCTCTTCGGGAGCTTTGGCGATTCCCTTTGGAAGGAGCTTCTTCAGTTCAGCGCGCTCCACGGCGTTCAGAGCATTCAACAGAGGGCGGACACGGATTACGGTAGACATCGTGAGTGCGCCAAAAAGGGGGCGCGGTGAACGGCAACTTTTGGGGTTGTGGGGAGGGGTTCAGAGCCAGGAGCATCAGGTTAAGATCCCCACTGCGTATTACAGACCGTACATGCGTACTGGTACTTCAGAGCCTTGGCATCCGTCTTGATGTAGAGAATATCGCGGGATGTCGGGTCGGCCTGGGTCGGACAGCCCTGATTCGGACAGACAATCGTCTTCAGATGCGGCAGAGTCGGATCCAGTTTCGTGTAGTCGTTGAGTTGACTGACGGCCTGCTTGGAGCCGCTGGAGGTATGGAAGTTCGTCTCCAGAACCAGAGCATCTTGTGCCGACTTCGGAGCCATCTTCTCCTGATATCCGCAGTGGCGACACAGCAGCTGGAGATCCGTCGTATCTCCAGAATACTGGAGGAACAAATAATAGGAACAAACTGGGCAGAAGCGCATTCTATCTTGACTGTGGATGTTTCGTGGGTTTAAGCGGTGGGTGCGTCAAATTTACAGTTCTTCGCGATCCGACGCATTTAGATAGTTCGGATTGTTTTTGCTGAGGGCAATCGCACACTGAACAACACAGATGATCAACAGAACGAAATATCCCAACATTAGGAGTTGCCATAATCGGTTGAGCACGGGAAAACGATGGAGAATTTCTATGGCATTGCCTCTATTGCCTCCATTGCCTCTATCACCTCCATTGCCTTCGTGGTCTCTGTTCGGATAAGGAAGCGGCCACCGACAAATGATACACTGTGGATATCCGCGGTGTTGGATCCATTCCATCCAGCACCGTTTGTGAAATACCGGATTACAGCTACACAAAAGTGTTTGGGGTTTGAAGGGTGGAGTGCGCATTTGTCCCCAACATATTGCGCACTGCATCTGATGGGCATAACGGTGTAGCCAGTTTAGCCCGCGGACACCGTAAGCCCGTAGCGGGAACAATACTTGGCGATGCGGGTCTCAAGTGTCTTTGATTTGGTCTTGTTCTCAACGGAACCCGTTGGCAGGGTCAGACGCCGTTCACGGATATCCTGGATAGTGACGGCGGACCAATCTCCCATAAGATCGCCGGTGTGTAATCCGAACATCATGGCCCGACATATCGGCAGATCAAAGAGAGGAATAGCCTTGGCGGGCGGCTTGGACATGTAGATCAGATTGATCATGCGTCCGGTTGTTGCGTGTCGCCACCACCGGATAGAAAGAGATGTTCCGCCCTGCGCAGTGAATGCGTCAGAGAGAGTCGCATAGGAGATGCTATGTGTTGGAGTTGGACAAGTCGTCGGCTTGTAGTCGGGAAGTGCCTGTTCAAAGCGCTTCTCCACTAGAGAGCGAAAGGCCCGTGATGTGTGGTAGGCGTCTGTGTCCATTGTCATGGTGGGATCATAGATCCAGAAATCCAGATCGGCTTCGTCGGCCATGGGCTTTGCAGCAGTTGCAGCAGTTGCAGCAGCTGTGTTCGTACTGTTATAGAGATAGTGTACCACTGCGCCGCCGGCGATCACGGCGCTGGTATCGTAGAGAAGTCCGGAAAGAGTCTTAGAGGTCAGACTGAATGGCGCCAGCTGCATATCAAGAATCGCGGTATTTACGGTGTGGAAAGTCATCCTGCTGGGGTGTTACAGCCAGTGCGGATATGTCAACTTTATGAAGATGCCGCCAATAGACTCTTGCGCACCCATATTCCATCTGTTTGTGGGACCCACTGACTACTGCCCAATTTCAGCTCCCGTACAGATTTGATGAAGCCCAGCGTATTGAACGCGTTCGCGCCCGGTCGCTTCAGAGTTTCTCGCAACAGCGCATCGATCGGCTGCCGACCGACGAATCCGGCATCATCGCCATAATGATCCTGACCGGCAATATATGTCCAGTCCTCCATGAGATTCAAGCAACTGTGATCGGACTGAATATCCGTATCACATGGAGGACCCGACGGCTGCTGCCAATCCGAAATAATCGGATGCGGCTGGACAAAGCCCATCGTAAGATCTTTGTTTATCTTCATACAGTAATCGATGCCGTGCTTGACGCCATGCTCCGCAATGTAATCCAACATCTTCTGTGCTCCTGACCGGCGGATCATGTAGGCGAATGTTCCGCCGACATAGTCGGGCCTATGGAGAGGCCCGATCTCTTCACCATCCTCGGGAACAACAAAACGCTTCGTGATATCCCAACGATGGAATCCCAGAAATAATACATCGTAGTCCGACGCCGCGGCACTGTACTTTGCAATATCCCACTGGATTCCAGGAGTCGCCGTATTCTGATTGATGTCGTCCTCCAGAATCAGATAACGATCCGTACTCACATCGGCCACCAGCTTCTTCCAGAGTTCAATGTGGCTCAGCGCACAGC
>Ga0214923_10006601_pt1 | contig 12968 bp, 5 predicted proteins | sample LL1510_MetaG_FD_177993 | JGI IMG/M metagenome (GOLD analysis project Ga0214923, IMG submission 177993) | Freshwater microbial communities from Lake Lanier, Atlanta, Georgia, United States - LL-1510 | ecosystem: Environmental > Aquatic > Freshwater > Lake | place: USA: Georgia | collected 2015-10-15
GCCAAACCCCCCGCTGCGCCCACTATTTCCGGCCCCAAATTACCTGCATCAACCGGAGCACCGCCAGTGGACCAAGGGCTTGCTGACGCAATAAAACGCGCCTTAAACACGGACCCGCAAGCGCAATTTGAAGGGCGTCAAAGAGCGTATTTAGAGCAAACCGCAGAAACGCCGGAAGAGAAAGCTATCCGTATGCAGGGCGAAGCTGCACGTCAACAAGCGTATCAACAAATGACTAATCCCGAGCAACAAAAACGTGAAGCCCTATATCGCGGGCTTATATCCGCTGCTGGTGGTGGTGGGTTTGCCGCTGCGGGTGCTGGCATGATGAACGCTCAAGAACAACAACGTAAAGCACAACAAGAAGCCTTTGACCGCTATCAAAACCCGCGAGAAGCATTTGCAAGAATGGAACGAGAACGCCGTGCAGGGTCTTTTGAACGCGGCGAAAAAGCAGAAACTGCGGCTAAAGATATATTTAATCAAGGTATTTCAAGCGCCAGCCAACTTCGTGGTCAAAACCTTCAATATGCAAGCAATATAATTGCCCAGCAAGTAGAAATGACAAAAGCACAAATTATGGCGGAAACAAACGCCATTACCAAACAAGGCATGGCAGAGGACCGTGCTAGAGCTTTTTATGCTTCTACACAAGATAAACTACAGCGCCTTGTGCAATTACGAGAAAAACAGTTCCAACAAGAAAACGGCATGTTGCTAATGCAAGAACAAGCCGACGCTTTAAATGCGACGCAAAAAGCTAAACTTGCTGCTGCACGCAAGGACCTAAATGCAGACATATTAAAAATGCAAGTAGATTTGGAACCGGTGTTGCAACAAGCAGCCGCAAAGCTTGGCTTGTCCGGAGGCGGAAGTGATATTAAATTTCTTGGTAAAGAACCTGCGCCCAAAAAATAAACTAGTAAAATAGTACAAATTAAAAACCAATAAGTAATAAGGGTCCTTTATGCCTATTTACCGACTTCAAGGTGCGGATGGAACTATCTATCGAGTTGAAGCGCCCGAAGGTACTCCCGAAGACCAATTGGTTGGGACCGTAAAACGTCAAATCAAGCTCCAAGAAATTGCCGACCTTAGAAGGCAAGCAGAAGAATTAAAAAACTACAAAGAACCCCCGAAGACTACTTTTGGTGGAAACGTAGGCGAATTCTTTAAAGGTCTTGCCCCCGGCGCTATTGGTCTAGCCGAAACTGCCGGAGCCGGTATTGCTTCGGTGCTGCCCGAAGAAACCGAAAAAGCAGCGCGGGAAAAGATTAAAGAAATTGCAGGGATTGCCAAGAAGCCGTTTGAAGCTGCGCCGGGGTATGAAGAATCTACTAGCCGCAAGCTTGGTGAAGCCCTAGGTTCAACCCTGCCGTTCTTTGCCGCTGCACCGTTTGGTATTCCCGGCCTTATTGCTGCCGGTGGTGTGGGTGTTGCTGCTGGTGCAGGCGAAGCCCGTATGGGTGCTGAAGCTAAAGGTGCTACAGGAGAAGAACGTGCCTTGGCTACTGCTTTAGGTATTGGGCCGGGTTTATTGGATGTAGTCGCACCAGAACTTAAAATTGCTGGTGGAGTTATCAAACGTGCCCTTATCAAAGGTGGCGTAGAAGGTGCTACTGAAGCCGCACAAAAGGTGTCTCAAAACCTTATTGCCAAGGGCGTGTACGACCCGAGCCAGCCGTTGTTCCAAGGAAGTGCTGAAGAAGGCGCGTACGGTGCAGGTGCAGGTGCGCTGGCAAGTTTCTTGGTTGACATGATTGCTGGGCGTCGTGCTCATACTACAACTACTCCACCTCCGACGGAACAAAAACCACAAGAAGGTATTGCCGGACTGTTGACCGACCAAGGCGTCTTTAAGCCGGTTGTATTCCCTGACGGGTCGGTTGCAATGACCCCACAAGACGTTAAAGCACACGAAGACGCGCTGCTGCAGAAGAAGTACACGCCGCAAATGGCCGGTGCGCCTACCGAAAAAGGCCAACAAGGAGACTTGTTCCCCGCAGAAACACGCGACGCGCTTACTCAAATGTCGCAAATTCAAGGGCCGCAACAAGAGTTCCAACTTACCCCGCCCGAACCTACCGCCCCAGCGGAACCGGCACAACAAGCGCCCCAAGCACCACAGCCGCAACAACTTGAGCTGCCGTTAGAACGCGCCCCTGTGCAGCGGGACATGATTGCTGAAGACGAAGAAAAACAACTGCAAGAGATGCAACGTGCCGAACAAATCGGCGCTAAAAACGAAGCGGAAGTTACTCGCGTACAAGAACAAGCAGCGACGCGTGACCAAACAAAGGCCGAGGCCGATAAAGCTATTGCAGAAACAGACCGCCTTAAATTTGAGTCCGACCTTGCTGAACTTGACGCACACTTAAAAGAAAAACAAGAAAAAACTACCGAACAAACACGTATCGGCTTGCTTACGGATATTGCCGCAAATAATCCCACTGCCAATATTAAAGTTGAGTTTGATAAAGCTTTGCGTAATGCTGGGTACACAGACCTAAAGTTTACCCCGCGAGAACAAGCACTTATCCAAAAGATTGAAGATTTTCGTGCGGCTAAACCCGAAGAACCAGAAGTAGAACCGTCCGCACCGGCAGAGTTGGGTGCAATGGAAGCGGCTATCCCTGAGAAAAAAGCACGTGAACCACAACAGCTAGGGTTTCCCGGCATGGGTAAACCTAAAGGCGCAGCCCCTGCCCCCGCCCCCATTCCCGCAACACCGGAACAAGCACCCATTACGCCGGAACAAGCCGCGCAACCTGCGCAACAAGGGGAAATGTTTGGGCCTCGCGGTGGGGTGTTACCATCGGCCATTCCTCCCAAACAACCTAAACCGGCTACAGGAGCAGTTCAAAATGTACCAGTTACCGGAACTCAACCAGCAGCAGTTGGAGTTAGCCCTGAAGGTGGTGTGGAACGTGCTGCGAAACAACCAAGAGCTAAACCCGCAGGCGGTACCGGAGGAGCTAAGTCATCTGGAGCCACTGGATTGGGTGGCCGTGCACAACCTGCTACAACTAGTGAACCGGCAGAAGCAAACAAGCCCGCTACAGTAAAAGAAACTGCAGTTGAAATTCCGCCAGTTAGCGAAAAGCCGGTTGAAAAACCCGTTAAAAAGAAAGTAGAAAAGAAAGCGGAAACCAAGCCCGCTGAAACCAAGCCTGCCGAGACCAAGCCTGCTGAAACCAAACCGGCCTCAACCAAAATAGCAAAAAATAATGCGCGGGCGGCATGGCATCGGTTTGAAGAAACGCCTTACGAATCTCTTTCGCCGGAAACTCAACAAGTATGGGAAGCCTCGCACGCTTCTGGGGAAGCAGATAGCAAACTCGCGGGCAAGCTCATGGAGCTTGAGTACAGGCACGGTGCTTTTAAAGATGCTTTTAATGATACGTTTGAGGAAGACGTAGGCGGGGATGATTACTTCTTGCCAGAAGTTATGTCTTTAGGCGGCACTGTTTCGCCCACTGTTCAAGAACATATCAAAGCAAATGACGTAAAGTCCGCGCTTACTCAACTTAGCAAAGACTTCAAAGGCACTATGTCGCGGGTTGCGGCCAAGTTGGCTGCAAATATTGGCAACACCAAAGTCGAAATTGCTAAAAATATTAAAGACGAAAACGGTAAACCAGTTGCCGGGTACTACGACCCCAAGACTAACACCATTTATTTAGATGCCGAACGCGGCATGAACCCGCATACGTTGTTACATGAAGCAACTCACGCTGCAACTTCTCATGTGTTATCTAACAAGTCACATCCAGTAACCAAACAGCTTACCGCCCTGTACAACTCGGTAAAGAATCAACTTGATACTGCTTACGGTGCAACCAGCCTTGACGAGTTCGTAGCCGAAAGCTTTAGCAACCCCGACTTCCAAGCTAAATTAGCTGGGATTACTCTGCAAGGCGGCAAAATTTCTGGTTGGAAAAAGTTTACAAATACCATTACCAATTTTGTTCGCAACTTAATTGGTATGAACTCCAAGCCGGTTGAGTCTGCTCAAGACCGTGCAAGCAAACTTATTGAGTCAATTCTGTCGCCTGCACCGGAAACCAGTGTTGGGAACGTCCTATATGCGGTGGCTGCGTCGGGCGATGGGGGTAAATTCTTAGACCGCCTTGGTCGGGTTGCTGCACGCAGGTCGGACCTTACTCAATCGCGCATTGATGAAATTGCTAGTTGGTGGGACACCGCTACTGATTTTGGTAAGGACACGGTGTTGGAAGTCTTACCCTTGCAACCGTTGGTTGAGGTTGCTGAAAAGAAACTGCCTATCTTCCGGCAAGTTCGCACTCTGTTGAAAGAAATGGAAGGTGCAGTTGGACGACGCAACAACCGCATTGAAATTACTCAAAAGTTTGTCAACGATTGGGCAGGTAAGAATCAAGACCTCATACCCACTCTTAACGACGTAGTTTATGAAAGCACGCTTGAACGAGTTGACCCAAGTGAGCCGGAAGCTACGTACGCAAAAGACAAAGAGAAGCTGGAAACATGGCGTCGCCTGCAAACCAATTGGAAATTGCTTGGTGCCGAAGGGCAAAAAGTTTATGCGTCCATGCGGGATACGTACGAGTCCATCTACAAAGAAATCGAACGTGTGCTTGAAGAGCGCCTGAAGACAGACCTTGCCGACGAAAAGACGGCAGATAAAGTAAAGCGTGATATTTGGAATAAGTTGTTTGCTGCATCCGGCAAGATTTCGCCTTACTTCCCCTTGACTCGTGAGGGCAGATATTGGCTGTCGTACTCTGCACCAAACCCTGAAACTAATACCACAGAACTATATGTTGAAGCGTTCGAATCCCGGCGCGAACGTAATCGCGTGAAAGAAATGTTAGACAAAGAAGGGATTAAGTGGGAAGAGTTTGCGCAAGCCCCCAAGAACTATTACAAAAACGCCCCGCCGTCATCGTTCGTTAACAGTGTGGTGCGGGTGCTGGACAAAAATAACGTGAGCGACTCGGCAAAAGAAGAAGTCATGACGCTGTTCATGAATCTCCTGCCAGAAACCTCGTTTGCTCAATCGTTGCGCCGACGCCAAGACCGTATGGGTTTCAAGCGCGATGCCATTGGTGCGTTCAATGCCAAGCCATTTAGTATCTCGCGCCAGCTTAACAACATCGAGTACGGCGCTAAGTTCGGCAGACTGAAAAACAAGATTGCTGATGAAATCAAAGAAAAGGGAAGCACGGAAGAACTTGTCCGGTTCCAAAAAGAGTTTGAAGCGCGGATAGATTTTATTACCAATCCCAACATTCACTGGGCTGCAAAACTTGCCAAGTCAATCGGGTTCAACATGACCCTTGGGTTTAACGTGTCTTCTGCAGTTATCCAAACAAGCCAAATCCCTTTGATTGTCCAACCTATGCTTGGCGGGGAATACGGCGAAATTAAGGCTGCACAAGCTATTGGATATGCAACTACTAAGTTCTTTGGCAGTGGCACCAAGCGTAATGCTGTTGGAATTACCGGCGAAACCAAACAAATGCCAGCAGCGTTCTCGCTGGACAACATTGACTTTGCCAAGAAAGACTTGCCTGACGACATTAAAGACTTTGAACCGCTTGTTGCCCTTGGGCGTAAGTACGGCATGTTCAACCGTTCACTTACTTATGACATTCTTGATGTCGGCGACAAGTCCGTGCTTTCTAAAGTGAATGCTATTTCCGGCTATGCGTTCCACCAAGTAGAGCGTATGAACCGTGAAGTTACTATGGCAGCGGCGTATAAACTTGAAATTGACCGTTTGCGCGAAGATAACAAAGGCAAACCACTTAGCCGCGAACAAATGGACAAAGCAGCGGAAATGGCGATTGATACTACAGACCGGTTGAACGGCGGGTCTTCTTTGGCGGCGGCACCGCGAATTGCTCAAGGGTCACTGCGTTCCGTGCTGTTCATGTTCAAGAGCTACGGCGTGTCAATGTATTACTTGCTTGGCAAAACTACGCGAGATGCGTTGGTCGGTGAATCCCAAAAAGTAAAAGATGCTGCACGTAAACAACTTGCTGGAGTGTATACCTCGTCGGCATTGCTTGCTGGTGCGCAGGGCGTACCTATGTTTGGCGTTGTGGCAATGCTTGCCAACCTGTTCCGTGACGACGACGAACCTCGATTTGAAGAAGACGCGCAGCGTTGGATGGGGGATTTTTACTACAACGGGCCATTGCAAGCTGCGTTGGGTATGGACATTTCAAGCCGTATTGGTTTAAGCGACCTTATCTTTAGAGACAACTACACCCCGACCCAGCAATCCATGCTTACAAACATGATGACGGTTATGGGTGGTCCGGTCTTTGGGATTGCTAGCAAAGTAGAGCGTGGCCTCAATTTGATTGGTGATGGAGAGACCGAACGTGGGGTCGAGCAGATGCTGCCGTCAGCCTTGGGCAACGGGTTTAAAGCGGTTCGTTACTACACCGAAGGCGCTAACACGCTACGCGGAGACCCAATTATTGATGACTTGAGCGGTGCTAGCGTCATTGGGCAAGCGTTTGGATTTGCACCTTCTGATTACACGCGGCAGCTAGAAGAAAACGCCATGCTCAAGCGTATCAATAAAACCGCAATCACCGAACGTACTAAGCTTCTTAAAAAGTATTACGTTGCTATGCGTAACGGAGATTCAGAAGAAGTTGCTAATGTTATGAAAGATATGATTGAGTTTGGTAAAAAACATCCCGGTGTGTACATATCAGCAAAAACTATTAACAGCTCTATTAAGCAACATATGAAAACAACTACGGAGATGTATCACGGTGTATTGCTAAACAAAAATATGCGTAGTGAGTTAATGATGTACGCCCGGCCCATTGATGAAAGTGCAATGGATGATGCCGAAAGCTTAGACGAAGATTTGGAGTGACAAAAAAATCCCCGCACTAAGCGGGGACAAGTTACATCCGAAGGAGAAGCCAATGAGCACGTCGATTGGCCCACTAAGTATATCACAACATCCGCCAAAACCGCACCCCTTGCCGTTTGTTTTCGACCCTAAACCGGTGCTCTAACTGCCACTTATACCGCCCAGCCACTTCATAAACTTGGGCTATCAATTCGGTTGTATCAATAGCCGGAATAAATAAGGACGAGCCGACTATGAAGTCGGCCCAGTTAACAACAATCAACACACCATCCGGTGCTATGTCGTCAAACCTTACTCTGTTTTTGGCGCGTAGCGGCTGTCTCGGCAATTTTTTCCTCGGCTTCTTCGTTTAAGAATCCAGAGCAGTCGATAACCCAAACGCTTGCCGGAGGCAAATTAATATGGGTGCCTGTGCCTAATCGCATCTTAGTAGAGTACGCAGCGGTGCGACCGGTCTTAAGGTTTTCAACAAACCCACTATAGTTAATCTGCTGCTTGCCACACCATTCCTTCAAGGGCTTTGGTAGCAGATAAAGCTTTTTAACATCGTATTCATACCGTGCCACAAGCTGGAACCGTGGCGTAGCTTCCGGCGTAATCAAATGCTCCAGACCTGTCGGGCCTTTACGTGCGTCATCAGTACTCTTGATTCGCAGAATGTTGTTGTAATTTTCGGCCCAGTAGTCGTTAAGGATGCTTTCCACGTCGCCACCAAGACCGTCAATATTATCTCGTGCTATATCCATTGAAGCAATTACCCACTTAACAATCGGGGCAACCTGCCAATCCAACAGCCCCGCCTTCTTAGCAATCAAAATGCCGGAAACAGTAGCGGCAGCAAGCACCGACCAGAACCGATTTTGTTTGTTAAGGTTAGCCGCCTCGTCTAGCTTTTTCTGGGTGCTAAGAGATAGCGTTTTGCACTCGTCCAAATTATTAAGCAAATACTTAATGTACTCTGGCCCTGCGTGTCCGTAGTTTCGTGAAATCCGGCGGCTTAGTTCGTCGGTTTCTTCTTTGCTTGCAAACGAAACATTTTTAGCTTCGCGTTCAAGAATACGCTGGGCTTCTGCCTTGGGCAGTGCCTTGTACAAATTAATGCGGCCAAGAATACTTGTGTTGCCGGTAGACCCGCACAACAACTTCCAAGGCTCCCCCCGCTTGCGCTCTATATTACCCTTGCCGCTAAGTCGGTTACGTTGGTAGCCTGACGGCAATTGATACGCAAAGTCACTCAAATCTTTCGGGGCCGTGTTGGTCATTTCGTCCAAGTACAACGGAAGATTCTTATAGATTTCTGCACGGTTCATCTTTGACGCGTAAGTATCCCGCTCCTGCAGCATAATTTTATCTGGGTCTCCCCAGACGGATGCACCGGCAAGCATGGCGGTTGTTTTGCCGTAACCCGAATCGCTGCTATGGATGTGAAGCGCGACCCCATTGATTGATTCAAAAAACGGCATCAGGGGGGAGCCGAACGCAAGGCCAATCATAAATTGGTGCAGTTCCATGCCCTCTTGCCCAAAAAATTGCATGGTTTTCTTCCACTCTTCCAGCGAACCCTTGGGCACGAAAGCCGGAAATAAATCCACGGTACGTGAGGACGGCGAGTTTATCTGCACTCTGTCTTTGAACAGTTCCATGTTGCCAACTACAAAAGACTCTAACGTATCGTCGTTAGTCCAACCAAACTGTAACCGTGCGTCATCTGCAGCAGACTGCAACTGCAAATTGTTAACCCACTTAGAAAGATAATCCATAATCGTGTCAACCTTTATAATCGCCGCCCCGTGCATAGCAAGGATTCTGCGGAGTTCTTCTTTAGAACCAAGAATTGTTAGGGGCATGGTGAACTCCCGCACCCCGTCTTTTGGTAAGTGCAATCGCAATACGCAGCACTCGCCAAGTTCGGCATCCCGCAATCTGCGGGTAACATACAAATCATTGTGATAAACCGGCACTTCCTTGATGCTATCTTTTTCGTAGACCCGCTGGAAAATACCGCCGTTTTCCCCTCGGAAGTATGGTTCCGGATACTTTGGGATTACAAACGTTTGTGTCTTGGCTGACGGAATATCAGCCAATTTTTCTTCTACTACCGCGTTGTCTTCGGCTTCTTTAACGTAACGCCCAAGCCGGATAGGCGAATTAATTTTCCCCCAGTTAGGGCACGACTCACAAAATCCGGGGTTCTCATTATTTAGTGTGGTGCAACGGTATGGGCCTTTAACTCGGCTGGCTTTTTCTTCCGTCAGTTCTGCGGAGTACTCCGAATGCTGGTCCGAAATTGCATGGATAGCCCAATCACGGTCTTCGCAAAAACTGGCAATGGATAGCACCCCACGCCAAATGGGTTCGGATATTTTGTCTTGTTCTTCAAATGCAAACTTTATGATTGAACAGCCTTCCCCTTCTTGACTCTTCTTAAGAATTTCTTGGAAGTTACTTTTATAGCTACCCGCGATAATTTCAGTAACTTCATCCACGCCTTTGGGGATATAAGGACGAGACAGCATTGCCCCTATGTGTTCGTCACTAAGCTTATCAATAAAAAATTCAAGCGTATTTGCTTCTGCTGGGGCGCCTACTAGTTTTACTTCCTTGGCGCTGTCTGATTTGTGGTTATTAGTGTTAGGCACCCGCAAAATTCGTGCGGCGTCCGCCGGTACCGTAAGGTCAACTTTAAAACTTTTAGATATACAAGCGGCCTTAAGGCGGCTAGCTACTGGAAACCATTCATCCCGCGTAACCGCTTCTTTTAACGGCCAATACACATGCAACCCATTCCCCGAATTAATAATCGTGGGTCTAGGCAAACTCATTGTTTTGCAAAAGTTTTTTAACGCGACCAGACCTTCTTCCTGATTGCGATACGGCTTTTCAAATCCGCAGTCAATGTCGAGGAAAAACGAACGTACCTGCTTTGCGTTATCTGCGGTACGGTTTTCGGGGGTTTCAAAAGTACTTAACCCAAAATAAGCGTTAATCTTATTTTCATCTAGCTGCCCTGCTGCCATTATGACGTCATCTAGTGACTCATAAAATTTTTGAATTATAGAGCCGTTTTTACGTATCCCAGCAACGCAATAAAACCCGTCGTCGCCAAGTACTGTTTGCAAAAATTGTTTCGTATCCATAGCCGCCTTATCGCACGGAAAAAACCGGCGACAGGGGTACCGTGCGGCATGTACCCTTTTCGGTTCGTCAACCTAGTCGCGGTTCACAACGGCGCTGCTTAGTCGTCCCATTCACCAACGATGTCGGCCATGTCGGACTTATCCTCGACAACAACTGCCGTTTTCTTGGTCATCTTCTTGGGTTCCGCGACTTCTTCATCGTCGGATACTGCGACAGGTTCCGGCTTTGCTTTCGGCTGCGTCAACTTCGGCGCTTCTGCGGGTGCGGGAAGCACGTTATCCATTTGCGATACAGTCAAAGTCACCGCTTTAGTAGTATCAGGATGGTCACGCATTTCCAAAACAACACGCAGTTCGTCTTCTTCCAGCGGGCGCACAGCCTTAAACACCAGCTTCGGAGTAGAACTTGCCGAGTCAAAACGCATTTCGGTAATAACACTAATGGCGTGGGTGTTATGCGCCTTCAAGAATCGGCCATAGGCTTGCAGGGGCATCTTGTTGTTTTCCGCATCGCCAAACACGCTAGTGGGCGGCAAGTTCAGTTGATACACTTCGCGGCGGTCGATATCACCTTCCAGCATAATGGCGACACGCTGCTGCAAACGACACGCCTTGGATTCCCCTGTACCAGAACCCTTGATGTTTTGCTTGCAGTCCATGCAACGTTCAGCTTGGCGTTGTTCTTGCGGCACGGCCTTGTCCGGTACTTGGGTATCCAGCGACCAGCACGTCGGCTTTACTATTTTACCCTTGACGTACGAGCCTTCAAAATACATACGCGAAATAGGTGCAGCTTTCAACATCACAACATTCATGCTGTTTTCTTCGCTAGTACGAACCTCTCTGCCGTTAACCATCTCACGGAATACGCGGCCTTCAATACTGATTCGGCGATTTACCGAGGCGCTACTTCCGGCAATAGTGTCAGTCAGGTCATCCTTGATGTCTGCCAGAAGGGCATTCGTTTTGGCGTTACCACCAAATAAAGTCATTGCAGTCATTTGTTTCTCCTTACGCGTCTTGGTCTGGGTCTAGGTCAAGTTCAAGCTGAACCGCATGGGCTTCATCTTGGTCTCGCTCTTCTTGTTCTTTAGCCATCTCTTGGCTTAGGTACTCGATAACTCGGGGAAGGTTAAACCTGTACGTGTTACCCACTTTGATGTACGTGTTCTTAGCAATAACCCCTTGGCGCACCCAGCTTCGGGCGGTCGAGATTGATACTGCAAACACCTTAGCCATTTCTTCAATGGTCACAAACTTATCTGGAACTTGCGGCTGCATTACTTTTTCCTCACAGTAACTGTGTATTCGCTATCCACATTAAGCCCCGGCGGAAGCAAATCGGGGTTGTCTTGCAAAAACTGCTTAATGTTCGTTTGATGGATACGCTTCTCAAGCAACTCCGGAACTCCATGCTCCAGAACAAACTTGTGCAACGACTCCCAATCACTGGTCCAATAGTTAGTTCTTACCGAACGGTAGAACATGCCTTCGGCAGTGCGAACACTTTCAACGTCATGCTCCTTGCAATGTGCAAGCAGCGCCTTTTTAATTTTGTCAGACTGCAGTTGCAGTTTGGCATCTTGTGCTTCGTACTCGGCAGACAGCTCCGAGCGTTTTTGTTTGATACGTAAGTAAACCTTAACTAGCTTTTCTACCGATACTGCGGCTTCGGATTCCACTAGTGCCTCCCATTTCGTTGTGGAACCTTCAATATACTGTTACCCGAGCCGCTATGCAAGCACTTCTTTGTAAAGGTCAACAATTTTTGTGTGGACATCTATTTTCTTATCTAGCATATTGTAAACATGCTTTTCAGCGCTGGAACCATACAATTGAACAACCGTGCAAGGGTGCCGTTGTCCTGACCGATGCACACGAGCGTTTGCTTGAGCATAAGTTTCTAATGAGGCGGTTGGCCCCCACCAGACTACGGTGTTTGCAGCAGTCAAGGTTACACCGTGAGCGGCGGCTTGTGGCTGAATTACCAAAACTTTTGGGTCTGGTTTGTTCTGGAAGTCACTAAATATTTGCGTACGATTGGATGCTGACACATCGCCAGAAATTACTTCGGTGGTAATGCCGTCCTGACGCAGCCGGTTGGTCAGCAATTCAATGACGTGCTTGAACGGAACAAACACTAACACCTTTTGGCTTGACTCATCAATAACTTCTTTTAGTACGTTGTATCTATTGTTGATGTCAAACTCTATGGCCTCGCCGGTATCGGAATACACTGCGCCACAAGAAATTTGTAGGAGTTTGTTGACCCCCACGGCAGCGTTGACAGCGGTTACTGCTTCGCCCGCCGCTAGCATGACTAACTTGTCCTTGAGTAGCTTGTAGTACTTTTGCTGCTGCTTACTAAGTTCGACCCGCCGTGTGGTGTAGGTCATTTCCGGCAAATCCAAGCACTCGTCTTTAGTAAACCGGATGGCTGGCTGCAGTGCCTTGAACACGGTCTCGGTGGCGTCGTGCTTCGGGATGTATCGGTGCTGTGTCAGCTTGACCATCACCATGTCTTTGAATGTCGTTGCAAACCTCGGCACACCGCTGGGGTTTACCAGCTTGGCTAGCCCATACGCATCAAACGGCGACTGGGCGGCGGGAGTACCAGTCAGCATCCACAACCATGTATTTTGTTTGATTAGTCCGGCCAGCGTTTTCCAACGTTTGGTCTGGGCGTTCTTGTATGCGTTAGCTTCGTCCACTACTACCAAATCGAATCCGGCTTGGTCAATGGCATCGGCAACAATCTCCACACCGTCGTAGTTAATGATTACAAACTCGGTGCTATTTTGTATGACTGCTCGGCGTTTATCTGCCCCACCATGCGCAATGTCAACTGTTCGGTGCATGGCAAACTTAAACAAATCTGCCCGCCATGCGGAATCCATAATTGACAACGGGCAAATAATAAGAACTCTTTTGATACGCCGTTGTTGCAGCAA
>Ga0214923_10006602_pt1 | contig 12967 bp, 10 predicted proteins | sample LL1510_MetaG_FD_177993 | JGI IMG/M metagenome (GOLD analysis project Ga0214923, IMG submission 177993) | Freshwater microbial communities from Lake Lanier, Atlanta, Georgia, United States - LL-1510 | ecosystem: Environmental > Aquatic > Freshwater > Lake | place: USA: Georgia | collected...
TGTCCTTGTTAAATCTCTGATACAGCCGAGGAATTAAACCTCGAAGCGTATGTTGTGGGTGGTTATGTGAGGGATTTGTTTTTAAAGCGATCTAACAAGGACATCGATGTAGTTTGCATTGGATCTGGGGTTGATTTTGCTCAGCATTTATTTCAATCGCTAAAAGGAGATAAACATATTGCTCTGTTTAAAAATTTCGGAACTGCACAAATCAAATACAATGAATTTATCATTGAAATTATTGGTGCCAGAAAAGAAAGTTACAGAAAAGAATCTCGCAAACCCATCGTTGAAGATGGTAGTTTAATTGACGATCAAAATAGGAGGGACTTTACCATAAACTCTCTTTATTTGTCTCTGAACAAGCATAATTTTGGTGAATTATACGATCCATTCAACGGGGTTCAAGACATTCAAGACGGAATAATAAAAACACCAAATGACCCGGATATTACTTTCAGTGATGATCCATTAAGAATGTTGAGAGCCATAAGGTTTTCAGCAAGATTGGGATTCAAAATTGAAGCAAAAACATACGTTTCAATTTGCGAAAATGCACATAGAATAGATATCGTTTCTCAGGAAAGAGTTACCGATGAAATCAATGCAATGATAATGGGAGACAAACCCAGTATTGCGTTTGATATTATGTTTAAAACCGGATTGTTAGTGCGATTCTTTCCAGAATTTGTAGCATTGCATGGTGTTGAAACCATCAATGGAAAAAGCCACAAAGACAATTTTTACCATACTTTACAAGTTTTGGATCAAACTTGCGCGCTTTCAGATAGTTTATGGTTACGCTGGGCAGCCATTTTACACGATATTGCCAAACCCCCTACAAAAAGGTTTGATCAGAAAGTAGGTTGGACGTTCCACGGCCACGAAGATAGAGGTTCTAGAATGGTAAAAGGGATTTTCAAACGTTTGAGACTTCCCCTAGATGAAAAAATGCGCTATGTTGAGAAATTGGTATTGATGCATTTACGTCCAATAGTTTTATCGAAGGAAATTGTAACAGACAGTGCTGTTCGCAGATTGATTTTTGAAGCTGGCGAGGATATTCAAGATTTAATGATTTTATGCACGGCAGACATTACCAGCAAAAACGAACAAAAAGTTGCCAAACATATAAAGAATTTGGCATTGGTATCGCAAAAAATCGAGGATGTCTTGGCAAAAGATGAATTGCGCAATTGGCAGCCAGTTTTTACGGGAAATCATATTATGGAATTGTTTGAGATTAAAAATCCCAAGCACATTGGCATGATTAAAGATGCTGTTAGAGAAGCAATACTTGATGGAAGTGTTCCAAATGAAATCGAATTTGCAATTGAATATGCAAAAAAATACGCCAATAAAATTGGCGTATCATGTAACGGGTGATATAAAACTTGTAGTTGAACTTAGTTGGCTTTTGTCCAAATAGCGGTTCTACCAATCATTGAAATTCCCACATATCCTCTAACATTGAGTTTGTCGCCAACTAGGGTAATATTGCAGCTGTATGTTTTCCCATTTTTTGGGTCGTAAATGGTTCCATCTTCCCAAATTTTATCATCTGCATCAAAAACAAAATTATTTAAAATTACTAATCCATTTATTTCAACATTTCTCTTTGATGCATCTGGGTTTTTCTCGTCTACTTTTGGTTTGCCATTTTTTGTTGGTTCTTTTAACCAATAAATTTTGCCAAAATATTTGCCTTTGAATTTGCCATTCGTTGCTTTGAATACATGAATTTTTGCTGTCCCTTCTTGGTTTAACCAGTTACCCAAAATGTCATCAGCTACTTGTGCTTTTAATGTTGGTGTGAAAGCCAAAATCAAAGCAATGATTGAGGAATAAATAATTTTTTTCATGATTTACTTGATTGTAAAACGCAATTAAAAACAAGTTTGTTAAAAAACAATTAAATTAATCATAAAACAACCGATTTTTTTTGGCAATTTTGCAGTAATTATGTTATTAATCTCAAATATTCGACAAAATAAAGATGAAATCATCTCTAGGTTAGCAATTAGGGGCTTTGATGCAACTGCTACAATCAACGAAATATTGAGCATCGACGAGCAAGCTCGTCAGGCTAGAACCAATATGGAACAAAATCAAGCACTTGGCAATCAGTTGTCGGCGCAAGTGGGTTCCTTGTTTAAAAAAGGTAAAAAAGAGGAAGCTGAGGCCATTCGTAAAGAATCGGTAAGATTAAAGGAAGAGCTAAAGTCCCTCGAAATAATTGTTGAAGAAAAAGAAACAGAACTTAAAAACGTATTGGTAACCTTGCCAAATACGCCTAACGTTTCTGTGCCGAAAGGAAAAGATGCGAATGATAATTTTGTTTCATCTATCTATGGCGATAAAGTGAATTTGCATGAAGGCGCTTTGCCTCATTGGGAGTTGGCTGCAAAATACGACATCATCGATTTTGAATTGGGTGTTAAAATTACAGGTGCTGGTTTTCCTGTTTACAAAGGAAAGGGTGCAATTTTTCAACGTGCTTTGATTCAGTTTTTTTTGAATGAAGCTGGAAGCCAAGGTTATATGGAAATTCAACCGCCTTTGATGGTGAATTCAGACAGCGGTTATGGTACAGGTCAATTGCCTGATAAAGAAGGGCAGATGTATCATTCTACGATTGATGATTTGTATTTAATTCCTACAGCTGAGGTTCCTGTTACCAACATTTATAGAAATGTAATTTTGAATGAATCTCAATTGCCAATTAAAAACTGTGCTTACACTCCATGCTTTAGAAGAGAAGCGGGAAGTTATGGTGCTCATGTAAGAGGGTTAAACAGATTGCATCAATTTGACAAGGTTGAAATTGTTCAAATTGTAAAACCTGAAAATTCATATGAAGTGTTAGAAAGCATGCAAACCTATGTGCAAAGTTTGTTGCAGAAACTGGGTTTACACTACCGTGTTTTGCTGCTGTGTGGTGGAGATATGGGCTTTACAAGTGCCAAAACTTACGACATGGAAGTTTGGTCGCCTGCACAAGAAATGTGGCTTGAATGCTCTTCAGTGAGCAATTTTGAAACATTTCAAACCAATAGATTGAAGTGCAGATACAAAAACGCTGAGGGCAAATCAGAACTTGCGCATAGTTTGAATGGCAGTGCATTGGCATTGCCTAGAATTGTTGCAGCTTTGCTTGAAGCCAACCAAACTCCTGAAGGAATTGTTGTTCCTGAAGTGCTTCGCAAGTATACCGGATTTGATTTAATCAATTAAAGGATGGATAAACCTATTTATGTTGCCGATAAATTCGATTGGGATAGGGATATTTCAATTGAAGAATTATTGCAAAGTGTAATTGCCATCAAAGAATTCCCAAATCAATTGGCAAAAGTTTTATCTACTTTAAAGGAAGAAGATTTAAATAAAACATACAGAGAAGGATCTTGGACAATTAGAGAAATTATTCACCATTTGGCAGATTCACATATGGTTGCTTTTGCTAGAACCAAACATGTGGTTTCTCAAGACGCTACTGAAATTCATCCTTATGATGAAAATAAATGGGCAGAACAAATCGATTATTCGTTTCACCATGAAGCGAGTTTTATGATTTTATTGGGTATACATCAGCGTTGGAGTTTATTTTTACTTGAATGTCTCAAAAATCCAACTGAACATTTGGCGAAATCTGTTTATCATACAGGTAATCAACGTCATTTGTCATTGAGTCAATTAATTGCATTGTATGCTTGGCACGGTCCGCATCATTTAAATCAAATCACTTTTGCATTAAACAACAATTAATGAAATATTTCGAAAATATATTACAAACCATTGGAAATACTCCGCTGGTTAAATTAAATATCATTACCAAAGATTTGCCCTGTACTGTTTTGGCAAAGGTTGAAACTACAAATCCCGGAAATTCTATCAAAGATAGAATGGCATTGAAAATGATTGAAGATGCTGAAAAGTCTGGAGCGTTAAAACCAGGCGGAACAATCATTGAAGGTACCAGTGGAAACACTGGAATGGGATTGGCCATTGCAGCTGTAATTAAAGGTTACAAATGTATTTTCACAACTACCGACAAACAAAGCAAAGAAAAAGTAGATGCACTTAAAGCATTCGGTGCTGAAGTAATTGTTTGTCCTACCGATGTTGAACCTGAAGATCCACGCAGTTATTATTCTGTAAGTTCTCGGTTGGCGGCTGAAATTCCAAATGCATGGAAACCAAATCAATACGACAATCTAAGCAATTCTAAAGCGCACTATGAGCAAACGGGTCCAGAAATTTGGGATCAAACCGAAGGTAAAATTACCCATTTGGTTGTTGGTGTTGGAACAGGTGGAACTATTTCGGGAACTGCCAAATTTTTAAAGGAAAAGAATCCAAATATCAAAGTATTTGGAATTGATACTTACGGTTCTGTATTTAAAAAGTATTTGGAAACCGGGGAGTTTGATAAAAATGAAATTTATCCATATATCACTGAAGGAATTGGAGAAGACTTTTTACCTGCCAATGTAGATTTTTCATTGATTGATAAATTTGAAAAAGTAACAGATAAAGATGCCGCTGTAATGACAAGAAGAATTCCGAGGGAAGAAGGGATTTTTGCAGGAAACAGCGCAGGAAGTGCAATGGCGGGTATCATGCAGTTGCAAAATGAATTCAAAGAAGGCGATGTGGTTGTGGTAATTTTTCACGATCATGGTACACGCTATTTGGGTAAAATGTTTAATGAAGATTGGATGAGAAATAGGGGCTTTTTGCCTGCCAATGTTACCAAATCTGCTTTAGACCTGATTCAAAACCACATGCACCATCCTTTGGTTTATTGCCATGAAGACGATTTGTGTGAAACCGTATTTGCAAAAATGCAGAAGTATGGCATTTCACAAATTCATGTAATGAACAAAGAAGGAGCATTCGTTGGAAGTGTGGAAGACAATCATTTTTATGCTGAATTATTGAAGAATAGTTCATTAATGAATCATCAAGTGAATAAAATTATGCAAGCGCCTTATCCAATCGTTGCTTTTTCTGAAAGCATTGAAAAGCTATCGTCAATGATCAATAAACAAAACAGCGCATTGTTGGTGATGGATATGGGTGGAAATTGGCATATCATTACAAAACAAGATGTGATAAGGGCAATTGCCAAATAATCGAATGGCTATCAATATTAAAACCCCAGAACAAATCGAGGGAATTAGAAAGAGTTCTCAATTGGCAGCGGAAACTCTAAAGTACATGGAGCAATTTATTAAACCCGGTGTTAAAACAATTGAACTCGACAGAATTTGTGAGGAATTTGTGAGAAGTCACGGTGCAACTCCAGCTACAAAAGGTTACCGTGGGTTCAAACATTCATGCTGCATTTCGGTAAACGATGTAATTTGCCATGGTGTACCTAACGATACAGTTTTAGAATTTGGTGATATTGTAAATATTGATGTTACCACCATTTTAAATGGTTACTTTGGTGACACTTGTAAAATGTACTACGTTGGTGAACCAACTGATTATGCCAAAAAATTGGTTGAAGTAACAAAAGAATGTTTGAAAATTGGAATGGAGCAATGTTTTCCAGGAAACCATTTGAACAATATTGGTTTTCACATTGCAGAACATGCCCACAAATATGGTTATAGTGTTGTTTATGAATTTTGTGGACATGGGGTTGGAATCAAATTCCACGAGGAACCAGATGTATCGCATATTGCCGATAAAAACACGGGTCCTAAATTGAAACCAGGAATGATCTTTACCATTGAGCCTATGATCAATGCAGGGAAAGCGCGTTGTAAAATTGACAGAAAAGACGGTTGGACAGCCCGCACCATCGATGGCAAATTGAGTGCTCAATTTGAACATACCATTTTGATTACCGAGACAGGTTGTGAAGCATTGACAGACGTTTACGGAGATTTTTAATATGAAAGTGCATGTAATTCCAACTGGAAATTTCAAATTAGATGGAGGCGCCATGTTTGGTGTTGTGCCTAAAACAATTTGGAATAAATTAAATCCCTCCGATGAAAACAACATGTGCAACTGGGCAATGCGTTGCTTGCTGGTTGAAACAGATTCGAAATTGGTTTTAATTGACACTGGAATTGGGAACAAGCAAAGCGAAAAGTTCTTTGGTCATTATTGGTTAAACGGTGAACACTCATTATTAAACTCTTTAAAGGCCGCAGGATTCAACAAAGAAGACATTACGGATGTTTTGTTGACTCATCTGCATTTCGACCACTGTGGAGGCGCAATTGAGCGATTGTCCGACGAATCTTTGGCGTTGACGTTTCCAAATGCAACGTATCATTTGAATGAAGCACATTGGAATCATGCAAACAATCCAAATCCAAGAGAAAAAGCATCATTTTTGAAAGAGAACTTTGAATTGCTACAAACTTCGCAAAAACTAAACTTTCTGAATGAAGGAGAAATCCTAGCAGGTTGTATAGAAATTAAAGTTTTCAATGGCCATACTATTGGCATGATTGCACCGTTAATTCATACCGAAAACGGAATGAAAGTATTGTACGCTGCAGATTTATATCCATCGTCGGCGCATATCCCAGCCAATTATGTAATGGCTTACGACATTCAACCATTGGTTACAATGAAAGAACGTCAATTGGTCAATGATTTGGCAGTAAAAGAAAATTGGATTTTCTTTTACGAACATGATTTGAACGTTGAAGCTTCAAGAATTGCATTAAATGAAAAAGGCCAATTCTGTGCTGTTGAGCATGGAGAATTGGCCAATTTTCTGGGTTAATTTTTGATTATTCCATTTTCAAGAATTTCTTGTCAAATTCTTCAACTCCCATTCCTGTAATACTTTCGTAAATGAATCGGATGGCTGTTATGCTGTTTTGTTGATCATCTAGGGTTTTCGCTTGTTGTAACATAGCTGCTTTATACCAATTGTCTAAGTTGCCTTTGTCATTGATACTTTGATAATACTGAGCACCCAACATATAAGATCTGGAATCCAAAGGACTTAATTCAACTGCTTTGTTAATGGTTGACATAACAGAATTGTCTTTCTTCATCAATTGTGATTGAGCTTTCATGATATATCCTTCGGCATCTTGAGGACGTGAATCCAAATATTGATCCATTACTTTAACTGCTTCATCGTACTTCTTTAAGTTCATATAAAACTGATGCAATGAAAACAATCCTTTGCTATATTCGGGGTATGATTCTACGCTCTTTTTAGCGCAAATAATGGCAGAATCAAGCATTCCAATGTTTGCATACCCATTTGCTAAATAAAACTGTGTTTCGCTTGAAATAGGGTCTATTTTCAAATAAGCCTGTAATTTATCTAATCCAAAGCGATAGTTCGCCTCTTTTTCAATGGCTTTGATTCCTTCAAAATTATCCAATGAAAGTCTTTCAATAACACAACCCATTGGTTTTCCATCAACCATCGGTGAAAACACAGTTCCTTTTGGAGGAAATTCACCAGATTGAAGCCTGTCCTTATCAAAATAGGCATTATAAAAAATGGCATAATCCCATTTCTTGTTACCCCTATCGTCAAATCTTGTAAACCCTACATGCACATTCTTGTCGTTTCGGCAATAGTATTTAACCTGATCCATACCATATGTCAAAACTTCATATTTTTTTGAGGGATTCTTTCTCGCAACATTTTCTAGGAACCATTCCGTGCTTTGACGTAATCCAGCTAAATAATAGTCCATTTCATATTTGCCATAAGCACCTTTGGTACCACCTACAGTTTCATTGAAGTAAATATAGGAGAGTGAGGTATTTGCAAAAATGAATTTGGCAGGCAATGCAGTCAAAAGAACTGCGAAAATTGCAGAAATTGGCAACTTTACTTTTATCATTTTTTGCAATTTGGCATAACCCAAAACACCCACCATAACGAAACAAGGAATTGTAAACAATACCTGACGCAAACCACCATATACTTGAGAATGATTGATGTAAATATATAAAATTGGAAAAATTGCAGCAAAAACAATTAAGAATTCTTCAATTGTAAATTCTCTGCGTTTGATGAGTGTAGTGATTAAAAAAATCAAGAATCCAACCAAACTCACCAAAGGCAATGTAATGAAAACGTATTTTGTTAAGTAGTAAGCGGGTAATACATCTGAATCGAACATACGTCCCTCAAAAAGCTGACGGATACTACCGGCATAGTTTGTGAAAGATTTCAATGCAACGAAAGGATTTGTAAAAGGTTGATCCCAACCGTATGGCCAAACATAAACACCCAAAAGATAACTACCCAAAGAAATACCGCTCAGCCAAATAATCCATTTGCCGAACTGCGCCCATTTTAATTTTAAGAAGTTACTAAGTCCAATGTTTTCAATGAATTTCAATCCCGCATACATGATAAAAATGGCAATTGATAACAAACCCCCAATACGAATACTGATACCCAAAGCAGTTCCAATAATTAATCCCAAAATACTTGACCATCTCACATTCGGGAAATTTGAAAACACTTTAATTGCATAATAAAGCGACATGATATAACCCAAGGCAAAAGGAACGTCTTTTGGATTATTCAAAGATTCACCAAAAAGACGGGGAGTGAATATCAAAATTGCGAAGGCAACTGTTCCCCAAAACCAACTTCCTTTGGTAAGTCGGCGAACAATTAAAGAACCATAAAGAATAATAAAGAATCCAAAAATGGCGTTCCAAAAATGTCGGAAACCCATGATATCGTCGGTACCAAAGAAATGAGCCAAAATGGTGGTAAATGTATCAAAGCTAGATCCGTACAAGTGCATTAACTTTTCTGGGTCTACCAAAGTTGCAGTGTTTACACCTTCGTTCTGATAAACAGATGCCAAAGTCTTCATTTTTTGGCCTTTTAATAAGTTTGTATCAATAGGAATGGACTGACCAATTTTATCTAAGTAGTAATTTGCTGTTAATTTAGAATATTCATATTGAGTGAATTCATCACCAGAAACACCGGCTTTTTTACTCATTCCAACTATGAAAAATAATCCAATGATTGAAATAAGTACAAAAACTAATTTAGAAATATTGGTAAAAGACTTTAAATAGTAATTTGCAACTTTTGCATGTTTGATATTCAAATCGTTTTTCCAACTTGTTTTTGGTGCATCCAAAGTGTCTATTTGAATTACATATTCCTTAGAACACGTTTTTTCAACGGTATAAACCAATTCTGCCTGGCTTTTTGGGATGTAATTTTGATCAATGAACCTATTTAATGTTTCTGCATCCAATAAAACAAACGAAGCCAAATCAAATTGTACATTGCTACCCAAAAATAAATCTTTCAAAGCTTTTCCCTTTTTGAAAGTAGTTGCAACGCAATAACTTCCATTTTTAGGGTTTTGAGGGACGAATGAGAGAGCCTTAGTGGTTTGGTTCTGCTTTAAGCAAGAAGGATTAAATGCAATTAAATACCAATCTGACGTTTGATTTTTAAGGTCATTTAACATTTCAATTCCTGAATGCGATGAAACGTATTGGTAGCTAGAAGTTGTTTCAGTATTGAATGACTGACTTTCTGAAATAAAACCCAAAGAAATTGTCTTTTTTGCAATTGGATTTTTGATTTCTACCGTATTTTGTGTCTTTTTTGCCATAAATTCATTACAAACATAAGAAATCTTCACAAATTCAGGATTATTCTTTTTAATTTGCATATAAGTTATGATAAAAGTTGGAATTGTTGGCTTGGGCTATTGGGGTCCGAATTTGGTAAGAAATTTTCAATCGTTAAATGGCGCTGAAGTTCATTCAGTAGCAGATTTTGACAATAGCAGATTGCAGAAAATTCATCAGCTATATCCCAAAATCAATCTTTGCAAAGATGCAAATGATATATTTGAAAATCCAGAAATCGACGCGGTTGTTTTGGCTACTCCAATCAATACGCATTATGATTTGGCAAAAAAAGCGCTGCTCAATAACAAAAGTGTAATGGTAGAGAAACCACTCGCAACCAGCAGGGCAGAAGTGTTAGAATTGATGGAAATTGCCGATGCACGGGGATTAAGTTTGATGGTTGACCACACTTTCTTATATACAGGTGCCGTTCAAAAAATCAAAAGTGTAATTGATACTGGGGAATTGGGTCAGCTTCAATATTTTGACAGTACACGAATTAATTTGGGTTTATTTAATCCGAATTGGAGTGTAATTTGGGATTTGGCTGTACATGATTTATCTATTTTTGATTATATATCAGGTGGAAAAAAACCAGTTGCGGTAAGTGCAACAGGAATTGCCCATACAAAAATGGGAATTGAAAACTTGGCCTATATTTCTTTATTTTTTGGAGATGAAACATTTGCACATATCACTTCTAGTTGGATTAGTCCGGTGAAAATCAGAAAAACCTTAATTGGGGGGACAAAAAAAATGATTATTTACGATGACGTTGAGCCGACTGAGAAAATTAAAATTTACGATTCTGGTTTTTCGGTGAGTTCACCAGAGGACATGCACAAATGGCTGATAGATTACCGATTTGGCGATATTTATATTCCAAAGTTGCCCCAAATTGAGGCATTAAAAGGGGTTGCAGAAGATTTTGTTAAGTCTATTACTGAGAAAACAACGCCATTGGGGAATGCAAATAGTGGTTTAAACGTGGTTACAATACTCGAAGCTGCACAGAAAAGCTTAATCAATCGCGGAGAGACGATAAATCTCTAAAAAACTAAAAATAAACATTAGGAAAATTGATTTATGTCATATAAATTTGCGCCCTATTCAAAGGAGGAACCCTTAAATTGACTAACGAAAAAAACGAAAACAACATTGAAGAAACTCAAGCAGTTTCGGAAGTTGCCCCAAAACAAAAGGCAGCTTCAAAAGTTTCAGGACACGATGATTTCGATTGGGATGCAGATGATGCAGGTTTTCAATCGTACTCTTCATATGAAAGAAACGTATTAGAAGAATCTTACTCGAAAACATTTAGCCCAGTTGTTGAAAAACAAGTGGTTAAAGGTTTGGTTGTTGCTATTAACGACAAAGACGTTGTAGTAAACATCGGATTCAAAAGTGATGGACTAGTTCCGAGAACAGAATTCAGAGACAGACCAGAATTGGCAGTTGGCGACGAAGTAGAAGTATTTGTTGACATTGCTGAAGACAAAATGGGTCAATTGATTCTAAGTAGAAGAAAAGCATTACAAGAAACTGCGTGGGAAAAAATTGTTGAAGCTCATACTAATGATACTGTTGTTACTGGTTATGTTCGCTCTAGAACCAAAGGTGGATTGGTAGTTGATGTATTTAGCATTGATACTTTCTTGCCAGGTTCTCAAATCGATACCAAGCCAGTAAGAGATTACGACCAATATGTTGGTAAAAACATGGATTTTAAAATTGTTAAAATCAATGATGTATACAAAAACGTAGTTGTTTCTCACAAAGCATTAATTGAAGATGATATTGAAGCGCAAAAATCTGAAATATTATCTCGCTTAGAAAAAGGACAAGTACTAGAAGGTGTTGTTAAAAACATGACTAGTTTCGGTGTGTTCGTTGATTTGGGTGGAATTGATGGATTATTGCATATTACTGATATTTCTTGGGGTAGAATCAATCACCCAGAAGAGGTATTGAAATTAGATGATAAAATTAATGTAGTTATCTTAGACTACGATGATACCAAAAAACGTATATCTTTAGGTTTAAAACAACTCTCTTCTCACCCTTGGGATAATTTAGAAGCCGACATCGTTGAAGGTTCTAAAGTAAAAGGTAGAGTTGTCTCTGTAGCTGATTACGGTGCATTTATTGAAATTAAACCAGGTGTTGAAGGTTTGGTTCACGTGAGTGAAATGAGCTGGAGTTCTCACCTTCGTAACCCTTCTGAATACTTAAAAGTAGGTGAAGAAATCGAAGCGTTGGTATTGTCACTTGACCGTAACGAGCACAAAATGAGCTTGGGTATCAAACAATTGAATTCCGATCCTTGGATCAGCATCACTGATAGATATCCTTTAGGAAGCAAGCATTCCGGAGTTGTTAAAAACTTAACATCATATGGTTTGTTCTTGGAGCTTGAAGAAGGTATTGATGGTTTGGTTCACGTTTCTGACTTAAGTTGGAACAAAAAAATCAAGCATCCTTCTGAATTTGTTAAAAAAGGTGAAAAATTAGATGTTGTTGTATTGGAAGTTGATTCTGATAACCGACGTTTGAGTTTGGGCCATAAGCAATTGGAAGAAAATCCTTGGGAAACTTTCGAAACAATTTTCACTATCGGTTCAATTCACGAAGGAACTGTTATGAATATCAACGACAAAGGTGCTACCATTCAAATGCAGTATGGTGTTGAGGCATTTGCTCCAACCCGTCACATTAAGAAGGCAGACAACAAGCCGTTGAAAGAAGATGAAGTTCTAGAGTTTGAAGTAATCGAATTTAGCAAAGATTCTAAACGTATCATTGTTTCTCACACAAACATCTGGAAAGGTGCTGAAAGAGCTAAGAATGATTCTGATGATAAGTCTAGAGGAGGTGATAAATCTCGCAAAACTACTGGCGGAAAAACAGTTAAGAAATCAAGCAATTCTTCAGAGAGATCTACTTTGGGTGAATTGGATGCCTTCACTGAATTGAGAGCTCAATTTGCAGAAGCTGAAAAAGGCAATAAAAAAGCAGCAAAAGCCGAAGCAGTTGCAGCTAAAGCTGAAGCCGATGCAAATACTCAGTCAACCGTCGTTAGCGGTGGAATCACTGAATTGAAATCATTGGCAGGAGTTGGTCCAGCTATGGTTAAAAGAATGAATGCACTTGGTGTAAATTCTGTAGAAGATTTAACCTCATTAACTGAAGAGAAAATCGCGTCTATGGTTGAAACAGATAGCAAAATTTCTGCTGAACAGTGGAACAAATGGATGACTGAAGCTAACGCTTAATTTAAATACTAAAACATAAATAAAAGCACCGCTCAACGCGGTGCTTTTGTTTTTTATATTAACTTTGCACTTTTATG
>Ga0214923_10006603_pt1 | contig 12963 bp, 11 predicted proteins | sample LL1510_MetaG_FD_177993 | JGI IMG/M metagenome (GOLD analysis project Ga0214923, IMG submission 177993) | Freshwater microbial communities from Lake Lanier, Atlanta, Georgia, United States - LL-1510 | ecosystem: Environmental > Aquatic > Freshwater > Lake | place: USA: Georgia | collected...
CTCGATCAAGGCAATGCCCGACCATCAGGAAACCGCCGCCACGAGCGAGGGCAAGCCGACCGGATTCCCGGACTGGTCGCATCCGGTCCGGCAGGCGTTCTTCCTACGGCCCGGCAGGCGTTCGTCCTCGAGTTCTTCACGAAGGCAGGGCTACCCAGGGCCCGTCCCGGCTTGGGCGGTCGCAGCCAATTCCGGGGTTTGCCTCGACCGCCACGCGTGCTCATCCGCCGCCGAGCAGACGTTCGAGCAAGTCCGGCACCCCCACGGAAGCAGCCATCCGCTGCATGTGCCCCACGTCGAGTGTGTCACCGAGCAGCGCGACCAGGCGGGTCACGTCATCCCACTGTCGCTGCGACGACTCGTCGCCCAGCCGATACCATTCGAGCTTCGCGATGATTGAGTCCTCGGCGGTGGCGATCGGCACGGTGGGAGAATCGTGACCGCCGAGTCGCTGAGGTGCGGCCCGACCCATCGCCGCCACGTCGAAAGGCCGCCCGCGGCTGACGAACACATCCACCTTGAACGCCGAGGGCAGGTGAATCACGTTGAAGCAGCTGCGCCGCTCCACCGCCTCGCGCACCGCCGCCTCGCTGACGTAGCAGTCCTGACCGAATGTCGCCATGAACGCCGCGACCTGGTCGGCCCGCAGATCGCATACGAGATCCACGTCCATCGTCGAGCGAATCGCTCCGTGGTAGGTGCTCGCGACGCTGCCCCCGATGTAAAAATCGACTCCCAGCCGCCGAAACGCCGCCGCGACCGGGGCGAGGGCGGCGAGGAGGTCATCGGTGTCGCTCATGAAGCAGGCCGGTCGAGCCAGCATCGCACCTCGCGGGCGAGCGAGGGCCCGTAGGCGAGTTCGATGAATCGCAGCCGAACCTCTGCGTCGTTGGCGGCCGGATACCGCCGACGGATCGCCTCCATGGCCAGCCGGCGGCCGCGGTTTGACAGGGCGCACCCCTTTCTCAGCCGCTCCAGCGGCGAGAGGTGGCGGATCTGCTGACGCTGTATCTCGGCAGCGGCGGCGGAGGTGTCGCCGAAAACAGGGGATGGGAGCATCGCTCGTCTCCACGGAGAGCCCGCAGGATAGCCCGGTCGACGACGGCCCCTCAAGGGACGGAAGGAGAGGACGGCCAACGGCACTTCCGCGAGCATCTCCCGGCTGATGGGCGACTCGTGATCCCCTCCCGGTCGGCTCTCGGTTGAGTGCCGGGAGGACACAATGTCGGCGTTGGAATTGCATTTGCGGCCTTCGTCCACTGGCTGCGAATGAAGTCCGTCATGCCGCAACGCCCGAGCGTCGCACCTCGCGAAGCAGAGGGCTGTCGCCATGCTCATACTCCTCGCGTGTCAGCGGCTTCACACTCACGCGGCGACCGAGTCGCAGGGCAACCGGATACACCGCGGCCAGACCCCGCTCCAGCTCGTCGCCATAGTCACCGCACTGCGTCTCAGGCACCGCCAGCACGTCCGCCGGAGTGGGCCCGTGGTGGGTCACTCGGCACGCGGAATCACGGGAAGATCGAGCCGCGACGGATAGTTGCCGCCGTGATGGATTGCCTGGTGGGCGACGGCCACGTTGGCTGTCGTGCCGGGAGGATCGGCCACGTTCTGGTTGCGGGCATAGCGGTCCATGTCGCTCGACGTCACCTCGATCCGGATGCGGTGGCCTTTTTGAAAACAGTTGCTGATGGGCCGCAGCTTGAAGGTGTATGCATAGATCGTGCCCGGCTCGATCAGCGTGCGTTGGCCGGTGCCTTCCCGATAGCTGGCCCGCACGATCCCGTTGCAGAGGTACTGGGTGTGACCGTCGGGGTAGACGTCGATGAGGTTCACCACGAAGTCGGTGTCGGGCGCGGATGAGGCGGCATAAAGCGTCGCCTCGATGACCCCGGTGACCTCCACGGCCTTCTCGAGGACCTCCGACGTGTAGACGAGCACGTCGTCACGCTTCTCCACGTCGGCACGGTCCGTCATCGACGAGAGGAGGTGCCAGACCCCGACTCCTTCGACGGGCCGTACGGGATCCAGCGGATCATAGTCGTAGCGATCCGCCGGCTCCTCGCCGGAAGGTGCGGTCCAGACCAGCGTGCCGTCTCCGGCGGCGGTCCGCGCGGCCCCTTGGCTACTGAGATAGACGGGTGTCTTCACCGCTCGGGTGAGCGGCCATTCGTCCTCATAACGCCATGTATTCAATCCCATGACGTAGATGAGGACGCGTCCGGCGGGATCCCAGGACGTGCCGTCACCTTTGAGATACCTTCCGAAAAACCGCTCCATCTCATGGTAGTAGCGGTCGAGATGAGGCTCTGACGCCGACACGATGCCGATCTTCTCGGGCCCGCGGTAGGCCGTGTTGATGTTGTGATGCCATGGGCCGACGACGAGCCGAAGATCCTTCGAGTGCCTGGCCTGGCGAACGTAGTTGGCCAGCATTCCCTCGTTGAGTTCGTCATACCAGCCGGCCACGACGTAGGTCGGCACCGTGATCTTCGCGAGCTGCTTCTCGATCTCCTCGGGCGGAAGCGCGCCGGGCACGTGCAGGTGTTTCTCCATGACCATTCCGTCGAAGGCGGGGCTCGGCAGCCCCGCCTCGTCGTCGATGCGGTCGAGGGGAAGGTGGAGCCAGTCGATCCGACGGGTGACGGCAGTCGCGGGCGTCCCCGGCCGGCCCGCCCAGATCAGCCAGCCGGCCATCGACCCGAGGTAGGGAACGCCATGCGGATTCTCGAGCCCATAGTTGATGGCACTCGGCATGATTGCCACCAGGCCAGGTGGGCTCGCGATCCCGGCGGAGTACGACGTCCATCCGAGATACGAGATGCCCGTGAGACCGACCTTGCCGTTTGACCACGGCTGGCTCCCCGCCCAGGCGACGGCGTCGAACGTGTTGTCGATCTCGTCGTCGAACGGCCGAAACATACCCTCGGATCCATACCGGCCCCGCGAATCCACGGCGACGACGGCATAGCCGCGGCGGGCGAGGTTGCGGAACAAGGCCGGCATCTCGTCGAGGTTCTTGTCCATGTCGTAGGGACCGGTCTGGAGGATGACCGGATACGTGCCGCCCTGTTTCGGTCGATAGACGGTTCCACGGAGCTTCACGCCGTCGCGCATCGGAATGGCGGCCCGCTCGATCTCGATCCCAGGATGGGTGACTGGGGATTCGAACGGATGGACAAGCGTCGGCAGGACGGTCGAGCGAGACTCCTGCTCCTCGGCATCGGCGATCCGCTCCTTCTCGTCGGCCGCTGCATGGAAGGCCGCCCGCTCCGGCGGCGACTTCGGCACGAACACGGTGTTGGCTTGAGCAGGCGGGTCCGCGGCCCTCGCCCGCCAGCCGACGGCCAGCCCCAGGGCGACCACACCGACGACGAAACCCGAAAGACTGGACGTGCACGCTCGGCGAGTCATGGTGGTTTTTTGAAGGGAAGAATGCCCCGGCTGAAGTCGGACCCATGGGATGCGGCGGCCTTGGCCAACGGTCGCGAAGCATAAGCCGGTCAACGGCAGGTCCGCAAAACGTCGCCCGGGAGGACGACGCGGATTCGAGTGCCGCACGCCATGACGTTTCACGAGTCCGGCCCGATGCGAGGAGCGTTGCGGTGAGTCGCTTTCCGATCGCGTGCCTCATCTGTCCGATCGCGGCAGGCCATCAACATCTGGCTGGCGGCCTTCGACGACGTCGGCGACGCCGCGTTGGCTGCGAGGAAGCGCCGGGCGGCCGAAGGCGAGAACGATTCCAGAGGCGCACCAGGCGGAAATCGTGACAGCCATCCAGGGCGGCTGACGCACATGCAGGCTCCCGCCGGTCGGAGATGTCCGAGGCGCATCGGCCGGGGCTCAGAAGAAGAGTCGCGCGGCCGTGCCGCCGAGCACGTCGGCACGCTCGGCGTCCGAGAGAAAGCCGCACCGGTCACGGATGAGGGCCAGCGACGGCTCGTACCCGTGACCGGCGGCGAGCTGGTAGGGGCAGTCGGTCGCCCACATGAGCCGCCTCGCCCCGAACGCGTCGCGCAGGCGACGGACCATGTCGGCAAGATCGTCGTACGGGGGCCGCTTCCGACCGAGCGCGTAGAAGGCCGAGGTCTTCACGTGCACCTGCTGGTGCCGCGCGAGCGCGCAGAGCGCGTCGAGGGCCTGCCCGTCCACGGCACCACGCATTCCGATCCGCGCGAAGTGATCGATCACGACCGGCGTGCGGGGATGGGACGTGCACATGCGGTCGATCGCGGGCAGGGCGTCGGGGTCGGCGAGCAGGCACATGGCGAGTCCGTCGTCGGCGCCGAGCGACCACATGCGCTCGAGGCCGGGGGACTCGTGCCACGCTTCCGCGCTCGCGCGGCTGGCATACAGCCGAAAGCCGCGGACACCCCGACCAGCCAGGCGGCGCATCGTCGCCGCCAGATCGGCCGCGTCATGGTCGACGATCGCGACGCCGCCGAAGACGCCGGGATGCCGTTCCATGCAGTCGAGCATGTAGGAATGGTCGAAGCCGTAGAAGCTCATCTGGATGAGGACCACCCGCGCGACGCCGAGCGGTCGGCAGATCGAGAGCAGCTCGGCGTCCGTGAAGCTCGGTGGGGCCATGTCTCGAGGCGTCGAGCCCGGGGCGAGCGGATAGTCGTCCACGTCGGGCGTCCAGACATGGACGTGCGCGTCGATGAAGCCGGCCGGCGCGGTCGCCGGTGCCGCACCGCAGGCCGCCAACGCGGCGCCCGCGAGGGAGCCCGGGCCGACCGTTTTCAAGAGCGCGCGACGGCCGATCATCTGCATCGTGAAGACCCTCCCGAGATCGCTCGGTCACACCGCAGCCTGCCCCGATCCCGACCGCTGCAGGCTGGCACCGGGCGGTGCCCATCCAATCGCCACGACGCCCTCAGGCGCCGATCCTCAGGACCAACTCACGATAGAACTGCACGGCCTGCGACACCTCGTCCACCGGCACCCACTCGTCTGCCGCGTGGGCCAGGTCGATGCTGCCCGGGCCGAACACCACCGCGGGCACGCCGTGCCGCGAGAATTTGCTCGCATCGCTCCCGTACGGCACGCCGAGCGGCGCCGGCTCGAGGCCGAGGCCGGCGGCGGCGGCCTGCGCCGCCTCCACGATCGGCGCCGAGGAGTCCGTCTCCAGCGCCTCGTCGACGAGGAGCGGCGGCTCCACGGTCGCGCGGCAGGGGCCGTCGCCCAGCACCCGTGCGACGAGCCGGCCGTATTCCCCGAGCACGGCGGCGGCCGACTCGCCGGGGAGCAGCCGGCGATCGACGGCCAGCGTGCACGCCTCGGGCACGATGTTGATCTGCACGCCCCCGGCGATCGTTCCCACCGAACCGGTGGCCGCGCCGAGCAGGGGATGCCGGTCACGACCGAGCGCCCCGTGCGCCTCGTCGAGCGCGAGCACGAGACGGGCGGCGGCCGAGATCGCGCTCGCACCCAGCTCCGGACGCGACGAATGCGCCGCGCGTCCATGGACCGTGATCCGGAACCGCAGCACGCCTTTCGTGGCGGTGACGATCCGCAGGGAGGTCGGCTCGGCCACGACCGCAGCCTCGGCGACCAGACCGCTCACGAGCGCGAGGACGCCCGTGAAGACGTGCTCCTCATCGACCACGGCCGCCATCCAGACATCGCAGGGAGGCACGGTACCCGCGCGGTGCAGGTCGGCCACCGCCTGCATCATCGCCGCCAGTCCGGCCTTCGTGTCACACGCACCCCGGCCGTGCAGGCGACCCTCGCGCACCACCGGCTCGAACGGCGGGATGGCCATGCCGGCGACCGAAACCGTGTCCATGTGCGCCTCGAGCACGACCCGGCGGGCCCGATCGCGCCCCGGCAGCACGGCGACGACGTTCTCGCGGCCGGGCTGGACGGGCTGCCTGAACGTTTCGAGCCCGACCTCGTGAAAATACCGTTCGACCGCGGCCGCGACGCCCGCCTCGCCGGGTCCGCCGAATGCCGGGTTGACGCTGTCGATGGCCACGAGCCGCGCGAGCAGGTCGGTCACGTCGGCCATGGATGGCGATCCGGGCGGTGCTCGATCACACTGCGTCCCCACCCTGCCACTCGCCGCACCAGTCACCCTCCTCGGTATGGGGCCACAGACCCACGAGCAGGAGCTTGTCGTCCCGGACGACCGGAAGCGCCGGCGGCATCCGCCGGCACTGTCCCCAGCCCGCACCCAGCTCGGGACGCACCATGTCGCCCCGGCCGGCCGTGCGCCAGTAGCGGCAGGTCGCACAGGTCCGCTCGTGCATCGCTCCCCCCGACGGCTCCGTCATGGTGTCTCCGCGATCCATCGCGTCCTCGTCCTTCCCGCGCCGCATGATACCGACCGCATGGTGTTCCAGGGGCGACGCGTCCCCGACCGACGCCCCGCTCGACGGACGCACCGCGTCTCAGAGGTCGTAGATCGCTCCCGCTTCGGCCAATTCAACTCCGGGCAGCGCGCGGGCGGCCAATTCGGCGGCGATCGTGGCGGTATGCGCCGCCTTGCGGTGCACGACGAGCGTGCGGACCCCGCGGGGGAGCCGCGCGACCTGTGTCGCGAAGGTGGCCGGCGAGAGATGGCCACAGGCCGTCGCCAGACGCTCGAGAGATTCGGGGAAGCTGCATTCGAGGAACACGGCCCGGACGTTGGTGCGATCCGCGAGATGCGACCAGAGCAGTTCCGTCGGGCCGGTGTCGGCGGCGAACGCCACGCACGACGTCCCGTCGTCCACGACCATCGCGAGCGTTTCGGTGCAGTGCGACACGGGCACCGGTGTGATCCTTAACCCCGCCCGCTCGACGGTCACGAGCGGCTCGATCGTCGTGGCGGAGAGGAACGGATCGCCGGGTGTCGAGAGCGCGAGGAAATCGGGCCACGTCCGGCCGTTGAGCAGGTCGCGCCGCACGGCCTCGAGCACGCCGGCCGACGCGAGCACCTCCACGCAATGGGGGCCTGGCACGTAGGCGTTCTCGAGAAGCAACGGCAGGCTCGCGACATGGTCGAGATGCGCGTGCGTGAGAAACACATGACGCACGCGCCGCTGCAGCTCGAGGTCCGCCTGCAGGCCGATCGACCCGCCGTCGATCACGACCGCATCGTCGACGAGATAGCTGGAGAGGAATTGCGGCCCCGCTTCCGGCCGACCGCATGACGAGGGAAGGAGACGCACGCGCATGAGCCGCTCCACGGAAGCAGCCGAGCCAGCGAAACGGAAGCGACCCGGGCCGGGATCACTATACTGCCCGCCGCCGGCAGCATCTCCGTCCGACGACGGACCGCGCTGCCCCACCCCGTCGGCCGCGCGTGCCCGCATCAGGGCGGCACGCGTCGCGTCGGTCGCCGTCTCACGAGACCCGCATGAGCGCCGTTTCCGCCGGTAGCGCCGCCGCACCCGTCGGCCCGCGGCATCGCGTGCTCGTCGTGGACGATCAGGCGCTCATCGGCATCTCGGTGCAGCGGATGCTCGCCGGGCAGGCGGACATGGAGGTGCAGTTCCGGCGCGATGCGGCCTCGGCCCTGCAGGCCGCCATCTCCTTCGGGCCGACGGTCATCCTGCAGGATCTCGTCATGCCGGACGTCGAGGGGGCCGAGATGGTGCGACGCTTCCGCGCCCTGCCCGAGACCGTCCACGTGCCGGTGATCGTCCTCTCGGCGGTCGAGGAACCGGCGGTGAAGGCCGAACTGCTCGCGGGCGGGGCGGCCGACTACCTCGTCAAGCTTCCCGATCCCATCGAACTCGCCGCACGCGTGCGGATGCACTCCGAGGCGCACGCGCGGCTCCTCGAGCGCAACGCCGCCTTCGCCGCGCTCGAGCAGGCCAACGCCGATCTGGCCCGGGAACGCGAGCGGTCCGAAAGGCTCCTGCACGTCGTCCTGCCGCACGCGATCGCCGAGCGACTCAAGAGCGGTCCGCAGGTCATCGCCGACGTGCACGCCGACGTCACCGTCCTCTTCGCCGACATGTCGGGCTTCACGGAGCTCACGAGTCGGTGCTCCCCCCGGGAGATCGTCGAACTCCTCGACGAGATCTTCGCCTGCTTCGACGAGCTCGCGGCCACCCACGGGATCGAGAAGATCAAGACGATCGGTGACGCGTGGATGGCCGTCGCCGGGCTTCCCGACCCCCGGCCCGATCACGTGGAGGCCATGGCGGACCTCGCCCTCGAGCTCGTCCGGGCGTTCGACGAGCTGGCGACGCGCCGGCAGCTGACCACCCGCCTCCGCATCGGCCTGCACACGGGTCCGGTCGTCGCGGGCGTCATCGGCCGCGATCGCTATGCGTACGACCTGTGGGGCGACACGGTCAACCTCGCCAGCCGCATGGAGTCGCACGGCGAGCCGGGCCGCGTCCATCTGACCGCCACGACGGCGGCCCGCCTCGGCGATGCCTTCGAGATCGTCGACCGTGGCGACATCGTGGTGAAGGGCAAGGGGCCGGTCCGCACGGCGTTTCTCGTCGGCCGGCGGCCGCGGGGATGAGCCCCCGGCGCGCTCGGCACGTCACGAGCCCCCCCGGCGCGTCATGAACAGCCCATCGAGTTGCCGCAGTTGTGGCACAGGTAGCAGTTGCCGTTCCGCACCGTGATCGCGCCGCAGTTGTCACAGGCCGGCGCGTCGATCTGGAACGTCGCAAACTGCAGCTCGCGGTCGGCGGCACTGGCGGCTGGGTCGACCGTCATCCGCACACCCGCCCGCTCGAGCAGTTTCTCGCCGCTCGCCACGGCGACGCCGCCGTCGGCGCCGCGACCGGCGGGCTTCGTCCCGCCCCGCGCCGGATGACGCCCACGAGTCGGCTCACCGCTCGCGCCGTTCGCCACCGTCCCGTTCGTGCCCGTCGCGGGCACCCTGGCCGCGGAGCCCGTGCTGCCGTTGCCACCGGCCACTCCGTGGCCACCGACCAGCCCGCGCGCCGTCGTGGCGGCGGGCTTCCGCTCCGTTTCCGTGTCCCCCTCGCCCGCTGGCTCGTCGCCACCCGCCTCGTAGCCTCCCGGGCGATTCGCCTCCCGGTAGCCGGGCAGGAACTGCGTTCCCATCCAGCGGAAGAGGTAATCGACGAGGCTCTTGGCCACGGGGATGTCGGGATTTTTCGTGTAGCCCCACGGCTCGAAGCGCGTGTGCGAGAACTTCTTGACGTACACCTCGAGCGGCACGCCGTACTGCAGGCTCATCGACACCGACGTGCCGAACGCGTCCATCAGGCCGCCGATGGTGCTGCCCTCCTTCGCCATCGTGATGAAGAGTTCACCCGGCCGGCCGTCGTCGTAGAGGCCCACCGTGATGTAGCCCTCGTGGCCGCCGACGTTGAACTTGTGCGTCACGCTGCGCCGCGTATCCGGCAGCCGCTCGCGCCGTGGCGCCGGCGTCGCCTTCGCCGCCGCCTTGTCCCCTTCCGTGCTCGTCGAGAGAGGCTGGCTCTCCTTCGAGCCGTCGCGGTAGATCGCCAGCGCCTTGAGGCCGAGCCGCCAGCCCTCGGCGTACGCCCGCGCGATGTCCTCGGGCGTCGTCTCGCGAGGCATGTTCACCGTCTTCGAGATCGCACCCGAGAGGAATGGCTGGGCCGCGGCCATCATCTTCACGTGGGCCTCCCACGCGATGCTGCGCTCGCCGAGCCGCGGCTTGAACGCACAGTCGAACACCGGCAGGTGCTCGGCCCGCAGGCCGGGCGCGCCCTCGATCGTGTCGTTCTTGTCGATGAAGGCGAGGATCGCCTCGATCGCCGGCTCCTGGTAGCCCAGCGTCCGCAGGGCGAGCGGGACGGTCTGGTTGACGATCTTGAGCATGCCCCCACCGGCGAGCTGCTTGTACTTGACGAGCGCGATGTCGGGCTCGATGCCCGTCGTGTCGCAGTCCATGAGGAAGCTGATGGTGCCGGTCGGCGCGAGCACCGTGGCCTGGGCGTTGCGGTACCCGTGCTGCCGACCGCCGGCCAGCACCTCGTCCCACGTCCGCCGTGCGGCGTCGTGGAGGTACCGCGGGCAGGCGGCGTCGATCTGCTCCACCGCGTCGCGATGCATCTGCATCACCTGGAGCATCGGCTCGCGATTGGCGGCGAAGCCCTCGAAGGGACCGACGGCGGCGGCAAGCTCGGCACTGGTGCGGTTGGCGGCTCCGTGCAGCAGTGCCGTCAGGGCTCCGCAGAGACCCCGACCGGCCGCACTGTCGTACGCGAGCCCCTCCGCCATGAGCAGGCTGCCGAGGTTCGAGTAGCCGAGGCCCAGCGGCCGGAAGAGGTGGCTGTTGCGGGCGATCCGCTCCGTGGGATAGCTCGCGTGGTCCACGAGGATCTCCTGCGCGACGAAGAAGATCCGGCAGGCGGCGGCGAACCGCTCGACGTCGAAGACGCCGTCGGGCTTGCGGAACTTCATCAGGTTCACGCTCGCGAGGTTGCACGCCGTATCGTCGAGGAACATGTACTCGCTGCACGGATTGCTCGCGTTGATCCGCCCCGAGTTGGGGCAGGTGTGCCAGCGGTTGATGGTCGTGTCGTACTGCACCCCGGGATCGCCGCACTGCCAGGCGCACTCCGCCATCCGGCCGAGCACGTCGCGGGCCTTGAAGCTCGGCCCCGCCTTCGCCGAGTCGGTGACCCAGCGGGTGGTCCAGGTGTCGTTGCGCTCGACGGCCTCCATGAACTCGTCGGTGACGCGCACCGAGAGGTTGGCGTTCTGGAAGAGGATCGACGCGTAGGCCTCGCCGTTGAAGTTGGCGTCGTAGCCCCCCTTTTCGATGAGCACCCGCGCCTTCTTCTCCTCCTTCGCCTTGCACTCGATGAACTCCATGATGTCGGGGTGATGCACCTTGAGCGACTGCATCTTCGCGGCACGCCGCGTCTTGCCCCCGCTCTTCACCACCGCGGCGACCTGGTCGTAGACCCGCATGAACGACAGCGGGCCCGAGGGCTTGCCACCCCCCGCGAGCTTCTCGCGCTGGCTCCGCAGCGTGGAGAGGTCGGTGCCGGTGCCCGAGCCGAACTTGAAGAGCATCGCCTCGCTCCGCGCGAGCTCCATGATGTCTTCCATCGTGTCCTTGACGCTCTGAATGAAGCAGGCGCTGCCCTGCGGATACTCGTAGGGGTTGTCGGGCATCACCACGTCGCGGGTGGCCTCGTTCCAACGCCAGTTGCACGGGGCGCCCTTCACGCCGTACTGGTCGTGCAGGCCGACGTTGAACCACACCGGCGAATTGAAGGCGCCGTGCTGGTGGACGCAGAGCCAGGCCAGGTCGCGGTAGAAGTGCTCGCCGTCGGCCTTCGTGCGGAAGTAGCCGTCGCGGATGCCCCAGTCGGCGATCGTGCGCGCCACGCGGTGGACGAGCTGCTTGACGGAGTGCTCCCGCTCCGGCGTGTGGATCTCGCCGTAAAAGTACTTGCTCACGACGACGTTCGTCGCCAGCTGGCTCCAGGCGGCCGGAATCTCACAGGCGGGCTGCTCGAAGAGGACCTTGCCATCCTCCCCCTTGATCGCCGCGGTGCGCAGCTCCCATTCCGTGGTGTCGAACGGGCTGTCGACGTCGACCGGACAGAACGTGGGGCGCACGTCGAGGGGCGTCCGGCCCGCCGCCGGCCCGCGGGAACCGGCCGAAGCCTGCGAGGAGAGCGGATTCGCGGGCAGCGTGGCTGAGGCGTCGTGGGGCGTCATCCTGTTCATCCTCCGTTCGGGACGTTCGCGTGTCGGACTCTGTTGGACTCTGAAACTATACTTGCGTATAGGTTTTCCTCAACCATCGGCTGCGGAAGACTGCTTCCTCCAGAAGGACAGGGGTCGGGGTCCGGTGACGGTGCGGGCGGAAGCCCGGGCGATCTCGAGAAAGCAGGTCCGTCTGCGTGCTATCGCAAGATGTTGTGGTTGCCGGAGCCACGACCCCTTCCTGTGGGCCGGGGCGTGAATGTAGCGTGAGGGTCAGGTGAGTCAAGGGTCGTCCCCCGGAACAGCGCCGGTGGGGGAAAAAGCCGCCTGAAACAGCCTCCTGGTGTCGGGCCGGGGCGATCGGCCGATCCGCTCTCGCGAGGGGTTGTCGTCGTCTGCGTGTTGCCCGCCTGCGACAATGGTCGCGACGGACCGAAACGTGACCGGCCAGAACGCCCGAGCGAGATCGACCACCCCCGCACGCCACGCCCGCAGGAGCACCAGCCATGACCGCCTCGTTCCCAGGTTCGTTCCCAGGTTCGTTCCCACCCTCGTTCACGGGCTCGATGGCAGCCCATCGCCCGCTCGACGGAGTCCGCGTCCTCACGCTCGTGGGGGACGATTACGAGGATCTCGAGCTCTGGTACCCGAAACTCAGGATCGAAGAAGCGGGGGGGTACGTGACGGTCGCCGGGATGCTGGCGGGCCGCACCTACCGCGGAAAGCACGGCTATCCCTGCCCGAGCGACGCCTGCCTGGCCGACATGGAGGCGGCCGACTTCCACGGCATCGTCATCCCCGGCGGGTGGATGCCCGACGCGCTGAGGCGCGACCCCAGGGTGCTCGCGGTCGTGCGCACCTTCGCCTCGCAGGGCAGACTCGTGGCGGCGATCTGCCATGGCGGATGGATCCCGATTTCCGCGGGTGTCTATCGTGGCGTCCGGGTCACCGGCAGCCCGGGGATCAAGGACGACCTGATCAATGCCGGTGCGATCTGGTCAGACGAGCCCGTGGTGGTCGACCGGCACTTCGTCTCGAGCCGCCGACCCGCCGACCTGCCCGCCTTCATGGCGGCGGTGTGTGACGTGCTGGCCGGGGTCGCCGCCACCCGACCGCCCGCGGCCACCGCGTGACGCACGCCGTGCGTGCGGTGGTACACTCGGAGCGTGGGATCGCCCAAGAAACAGCCGTCGGACGCCGCTCGCAGCCTGCTGCGACAGGCTCGGCTGCGGTGCACCCCGGCGCGGGTCGCCGTGCTCGAGCACATCAGGGCGGTGGGCGGTCCGCGGACCCACGCCGAGGTGGCCGATGCCCTGGCCGACCGCGGCTTCGACCGCGCCACGATCTATC
>Ga0214923_10006604_pt1 | contig 12963 bp, 10 predicted proteins | sample LL1510_MetaG_FD_177993 | JGI IMG/M metagenome (GOLD analysis project Ga0214923, IMG submission 177993) | Freshwater microbial communities from Lake Lanier, Atlanta, Georgia, United States - LL-1510 | ecosystem: Environmental > Aquatic > Freshwater > Lake | place: USA: Georgia | collected...
ATAATTATAATTAATATTATTCTTTTTTAAACTATAACTAAATGCCAATCTATTATAGTAATACATTAAAATCTGTGAAATATTATTTAACACACAACGCCAAGCATTTCTTGAATAATTGGCCCTTGAATAATGTGAACGATACATAAGTGCTAAATTATTAAATAATTTAGTAATAACTTCATCTTTAAGATTAGCATGCACAACCAAATTATTGTTGCCAGTGATTGAATATATTGAAAACGCAGAAATATATTCAACTCTATAATTTGCCAAATATACAAACACATCAGAAGACCGCTTAGCTGTTTTAAAGTATGAACCAATCACATTGGCAGCATTCACTTTCATAAACCCATATATAAGTTCCACAATCTCATTGGGCAGTGGTAGCACCTCTAGTAAAAACGCATTCATTATAAAGCAAGGCAAATGTCTTTAATAAAATTATAATATTAATAATAAAAATAAAAAATAAAAATTAACAAATCAATTTTTTTCTAAGTATTAAAAATACGAATATGAGAGATTATAAGCAAACCTAAATAAAATCATAAGATACAATACTCTTTAAATCAATTTTTAAATGTTTATATAGTCGAGTTTTAATCATAAATGCAGGATTCTTCTTTTCATAATTACCACCAATTACTTTTTTCATATTTTGAATATAAATCTCTCCAAAAATCTCTGGGTCAATAGTTTTTTCAGCTAATTTTTTCCATTCTACAAATTTTGTTAAAATTTTCTTGTCAAACGATTTAATAAACTTTCGCAAATAGTTATCATCCATAATTAACCATAGCTCTCCATCAAATATATATAAAACATTTTCCTTAGTATTAAAACATTTAATAGGTACTAATGACTCCTTAACATTTAATTTATCTATGTAATCGCAAATAATATTAAAAATTCCATCAACATAATCATATTTAAATATTTTCTGCAATTCGTCCTCACCGATTACTAATTCATCCGTAAATTTTGTAATATTGGTTCCGCCCGCATCCATATTCATATAATCTTGCTTAAAGTTTTCATTTAAATAATCTAATATGTTAATCTTGTTTTTAGTAATAGTGACATATTTTTTTAATTCAATATAATCACTTTCCAACTTTTCATATTTATTATATAGCATTATTACCATAGCAAATAAATTATGTATAGTTAAATCCTTTTTTAGAGAGTCAATAGTAATATTATTAACAGTTTCATTATTGACTACAGAGTTATTATTTCCACAATCACTAGCAAATCTACATAATTTACATTTTACTAAATGATTATTATAAGATGCTTTACGGAGATAACTTTTATTACAATAAGCACATATAAATTTATTTTCATTTTCTAGTTTAGTAGACATTTTTCATATATTACTATTGTAATGCTATTATGAAAAAAATAATATTTCAATTTTATCAAGTAAAAATACAAAATACAAAATACAAAATACAAAATACAAAATACAAAATATAAAATATAATGTTTATTTATAGCACTATGCCTATTTTAGATACTACATTTTATAATTACAATACAAAATTAAAAACAGCGCTACGCAACAATTCTAATAATCATAAACTTAGTTGTGCTACAAGTAATGCATTACAAAATAAAATATACTTAAACTCAAAAGCCGCATTTTTAATACACCCTTTTTCACAAGTTTCAAATTGTGATACACCATTTTCAAATAGTAATTCTAATTTTAAGTATAAAAAACCAATTGCTTGTCCAATAAATGCGCTAAGTTCTCATAATCCAATTCAAATTCAAAAAGAAATACAAAACCAATTACATACTTCATCTTCAAATTATACACAAGTAATAAGTTCATTAAATGTATCTCAAGATCTAAATAATAGCACTAATAAAAAACCATGGCATAACGCAAGCGATAGAGCACGAGCACATGGGCAAGTTTCCATAAATGTTAAAACATCTCACAAAGAAAATAAGGGCGTGGATATTAAACATAATTCATATTCAAGATATTTAGCAAGAAAAAAATCAGGTTCATTAAAAACACAACACGCACAAACAAACCAACCATTACCAATCGAAGGAAATAAAACAAAATATTATTCGCTAACTACTCAAAACAACAATTGTGTTTCTAATTGTTAATAATCAAATAAAAATAAAATATTAATCTATATTAATATAATTACTATGCCACTATTAAAAATGAATTTAGTGTCACAAAGTCAATTAACCTACAACCAAATACAACAAATTCAACAACAGCAAACACAACCTTTATTAAGACTAGGTTCAGCGTCAAATAGAAATATGATGCCATTATTAATTACTGGAAATAAATCATGTAAAAGTTGTGGAGGCAAATAAAAATAAAAATAAAAATAAAAATATAAATAAAAATAAAAATATAAATAAAAATTGATATATTTTTATTATATAAAAATAAATTACAAATTATAATACATAATGGATTCAACTAATAAATTCAATTTTAACCTTGAGTTATCAGAAAATAACGAAACCACTAGTTCAAGAGTTTCGCAAATGCAATTAATCCAAAGCGAAGGTTTAGAATTATTCAAAAGAAAAAACCAAGACTATGGAGATGCCTTTGCAAAATATGGTGTTGTTGGCGTATTAGTTCGAATGGGAGACAAAATCGCACGCCTTCAATCTATTTCAACAACATCAATAAGTTTAGTAGACACCGAATCACTAAGAGATACATTAATTGATTTACATAATTATTCTGCAATGGCTATTATGCTTTTAGATGAAGATGATTTAAAAAAAATGGCACAGCAACTAAACATCCTAAAGCAGCACGAATTCATCGACCAAGACCTAGACGCAACAACTAGACATCCTAATCCGCCGCCACCAACACCAATACTAAAAACAAGACCAAAATGGTAATACAAAATCTTAAATTAAACACCAAACCATAATAATAACATATTTTGGCTCTTAAATAATAAAACCAAACTTGTAAAAACCAAAAATCTTTTACCATAAATGTATCAACTTCTCTATAACCTCTTTTTTCATAATATTCTTTTACACCTTCACCACTAATTACCACTATTCCATAAAGTCCATGTTCCATTGTTTTACGCTCAGCATAACTTAATAATCCTTTACCAATTCCTGTATGTTGGCAACCATTTTTAGCAAAACTACTAACAGCAGTAGTAGAACCATATACATGTAATTCCCGAATAAGTCCACGATTCTTTAAAACACTAAAAATAGTCATATTTTTAGCACTATCTACAATGCGCAATCTAATAAAACCAAACAACGCTTTGCAATCATAACTTTCGTAAGCAATAAAATAATCGTCCCCCTCATTTCCTCTATAATAATAACTATTATAATTAGCCATCTTATTATAATATTTACTATGACGCCCAATTTCACGCGCTCGTATATCATTAGAACAAACTCCCTCCCCTTCAAGCATAGCATCAATTATTTGTCGCATATTACCAATATTGTTTCCGCCTTCAACATAAACAGAACAAGGAATATCGCGAATAACACGCGGTAAGCGAATCCAATTTGGACAAGTCTCCATAGAATAACGCACAACATCAATCAACAATTTTGGATCAATGTCAAAATACGGAACATATTTTCCTTCACTATGCCATTTTTTAATCACCGTCCAAGGCACAGTTTGACAAGGATAAACCTTCATTTGGTCCGGACAAACAACACAATAAACATAATCAAACATAGCTTTATCAATAGCAACACTAGCACCTGGTAAATCAGGCATAATATGAATATCTATTTTAAAACAATTATCCTTTAAATAGCGAATAGCCCACAACAATTGCTCTACACTATGACCACGATTAATTTTCTTTAAAATAGCATTATCAACATGTTGAGCACCAAGTTGAACTCGTGTGACACCCCATTGTCTAAAACGCATTAACCAGTCATCATCTAAAGCATCAGGTCGCGTTTCAATACATATACCAATAATATGAACTTTGGCAGTTTTATTTATTTTGATTTCTTCTTCAATAGTCAATGGACTACGAATATTTTTTAAATCTTCTAAATCCAGTTTATTATTTAAGCAATTATCATAATTCGCATAAGTTTTACGCAAATCAAAATAAATATTTGCGCTATAAAATAAATCACGATGAAAACGCTGCAAATAAGAAACAGGATATTCTGTATATGTTCCTCCTTCAATAATAATTTCTAGCTTATCAATAACATGTCCATTATTAAAATATGTATCAAGACGACTTAACATTTGACCAATTGCTTGAAATTTATGTTGATTTGCTCGCAAAACAGCAGGTTCATAATATAAATAACTTCGTGGTTGTGCTTGCCAATTATTGCCCTCGTGTGCTGGTTCATTTGGACAATAATAACAATTATGCTTACAACTAAATTTTTGTCCATCCGGAAATGGGGCAGTAATAACTGTAATACTAGTAATACCCGAAATATTACGCATCGGTTTTTTCCGCAAAAGCAGTTTTAAAACTGGCAAATAAATACGTAAATCATCATCAAACTCAGAACTATTAAGAACATTATTTAATACATTTAATAAAATAGACTTTCTAATATTTGTGATCTTTGAAAGACGAACTTGCTTATTAAATTCAATTTCAAATTTTTTATATAATTCATTATTATCTGGATTATTTACTAGCTCATCATTATTACTAATCCATAATAATAACTTTTCAAATATTTTTTTACAACCATCTACATTCCATTGAGAAATATCAATGTTGTTATAATTTTCAGCACCACTGTTATTTTTACTAGCAATAAAATCTTCTATTTGCGTATTCATTTATTAGTCACTTACTTATTAATTTTTTTTATATTTTAATATTTCAATTTTTCATTATTTCAATTTTTCATTATTTCATTATTTCATTATTTCATTATTTCATTATTTCATTATTTCATTATTTCATTATTTCATTATTTCATTATTTCATTATTTCAATAAATTATATATTAATAATAATTTATTATATTATTATAAATTTATAATTAATGAACAATATTAATTTAGATATAAATTCTTATAACATTGAAGAACTTGAAAATTTATTAAAATTACAAAAAAATTATACTATCGAAAATATTTGTATTGCTAAAGAAAGTATAGCAAATAGCATACATAAAAGTAATATTAGTGAATCAAAAAAAACAGAAATATTCATTTTTCTTGATAATATAAAAAATAAGTTAACTAGTACTTTAGAAATAAGAAATAATAATAGCAGCATAAAACAATATAATGGAAATCATTATATATTAAATAATAATGAATCGTTATTAGGAAATTACAAGCAACCAAATAAATCTACACTAAAGAAAATATATACAATAGATAGTATTTTTAGACATAACTATGAATTAACAGACAATCAAAGTCATAATTATACCATGCAATTACCAGAGACAGTTTTACGAGCAATCACAATGTCAGTTAGTTCAATAGAAATACCTCTTACATACCATAATATTTCAAGTTATTATAATAACAATGTTTTTACTATTGAAATATTAGACGCTTCAAACAATCCAACACAAAATTCTCCAATACCAATACCAATTGAATTAAGCCCTGGATTATATGAATCAAACTCAATATTAAGTGCTGGTCGTCAAATTGGATATAATATTGTTTCTGAAATTAATAGTAAAATACAAGACATATCTTTAATAGATATTTCAAATAATCTAAACTTTACAATAGAACCAAGGTCGGGTTATAGTTGTTTTAGATATGATAATTCTAGTAATACTTTAGGTTCATATAAAATAAGAATAAATTTTAATGTAAATAATACAAATAGTGCAAATAATACGAATGCTAATACGAGCAGTTGCTATTCAAATAATTTACACCAAAAATTGGGTTGGCAACTAGGATTTAGAAACAATTCTATAATAATAGAAGCAAGTGATTTATATGCTGTTTCAACTGCAATATGTCATATAAATTATCCACGCTATATTTATATAGCAATAGATGATTTTCAATCTAGTTCTCAAAATCATTTTGCAATAGCTTCCGATTCTATTGTTGCTCCAAATATTATAACACGTGTTAATATATTATCCTTATTAGAAGAAAAAACAAGATTTAAACAAGGAGCATATGCAGGAGATATTTATTATAATCCAAAACATATTAGAGAATATTTTGGTCCAACAACTATAAATAAATTAAAAATTCAATTATTAGATGAATATGGTAGACAATTTAGTTTAAATAATATGGATTGGAGTTTTGTAATAACTTTTGAATGTTTATATAATTAAATAATCTCGTCGGCAAGACCCAACTTTTTATATTTTTTACAATCCCAAACAATAAGCATATTTTTATTCAAATAACTATCTAATTTTTCACGCGTCAAATTAGAGTCAATAATATTGCATAAAATATCATAAAACATAATATTAAAATCAATTATTTCTTCATTAATACATTGATTAAAATAATTCCAATAATAATCACCTTTAGTGCTGGTTATAAATTTAGACATATATACTTTTGCGTTTTTATTTATAATTCTATAATTACATAATGAAGCCAATATAAATCCACTATCATAGCATTCTTTATCAATAATAGATACAATTTCATATGCACAAGTTTTTTTAAAATTAATAAAAGTTAAAAGTTCTCTAAAAATACCACCTTTACAATTAATATGTATGTAAATTTTAAAATCACTAAATAAATGTTTATTGGCTATAATAATATTCATAAAATTAATCAAAACACAAATGCTTTCTTTATTAATAAGGGCATCAAAACATATATGATTATCCATAATTACTATTTTATCACAATTAAATGAATTGGTGTAACTATCATACAATTTATATTTGTTGGACAATATTGGCGTATAAGCATTAATAAAGTTATTATTTTTTCGCTTGTTATTATTCATTAGTTATAAAAAGTCTTATTATTAAACCTTAAAAATGTATTAAATATTTTTATCAATTTTAGAAATTATTATAAACAATATGTATAATTTTGTTTATAATTTTGTTTTACTAAAAAAAAATTGATTTCATTTTAAAAATATTATTTAAAGATATTACTAGTTATCTAGTAACTACTAACTAAGCAAAACAAATGTCGGTTCTTTCGCTCTATATTCCAATTATTCGCAATGCAAGTGAGGAATATATTATCAAGATGTTCAAAACGCATAATATTGGAAAAGTAATGCGTGTTGACTTCGTTTTCAACAAAATTAAGAAGCGGCGTGAAGCATTTGTTCATTTTGATGAGTGGTTTACTAGTGAAGAATCCAAGCAACTCCAAGAGGACATTTTGGATCCTAATACTATGACGCGATTTAAATATAACGAAGAAAATTTTTGGCCACTTTTAGTAAATAAAAATGCACATAAGCGTGTAGAAAATCCTAATTATGCAATTCTAAACAAAGCAGAGGTTAAAAATGCTTACAAGTCATCTCTAGTGATTCCATTTACAAAGCATACTAAAGCCCAAGCACAATTTCAAAACAAATGTATTAAGGTAAACTAAAAATGGCAACTAAAGTTATAAAGAACTAAAGCAGCAGCAAGAAAACAAAAAAAACGAAAACATTTTTTTTCAATATTTATAATTTTTTTAGTTTTTTAGTTTTTTAGTTTTTTATAAAAAATAAAAAATTGAAATATATTTTATACAAGTCTAAACCATTTATCAAGTAATTAATTACTATGGGTGCAGGTGTTTTACCTGTAGCTTTATATAAAGGCACATTATTCTTGTTATTAGGCCAAGAAAGAAATAATAATTTATGGTGCGATTTTGGCGGAAGCCCACATAAAGGAGAAAAACCATATAAAACAGCAATTAGAGAAGGCAGTGAAGAATTAAACGGATTTTTAGGTGATGAAAATGATTTTGAAACAAATGTTAACAATAATTTCATATTATCAATTACTTTTGATAGATATACAAGTTATATTTTTAGAACAAATTATGATAAAAAACTACCTATGTATTTTACAAATGTAAATAAATTTGCTGAATTTCATTTGCGAGACAAAATTGAAACACAACATAACGGACTATTTGAGAAAAAACAAATTCAATGGTTTCCATTGTCAAGATTCAAAGAAGACAAATCACGAGCAATGTTCAGAGAGCATTATAAGCCACTATTAGATTCAGTGTTAAAAAATGAAAAATTTATTATTAAGTATATTGAAACAATGAATGAAAATCAATAAATCAATAAATCAATAAATCAATAAATCAATAAACTAAATTTTTTTACATCTTTTATGTTATACTATAATAATTAGTATATATTAATTATTATAGTTATATGTCCATTTCAAAAGAAGATAAAAATAATTACGGAATAGTTTATACACCCAATCCTCTAGTTGACAAAATATTAAATCTAATACCATTAGAACATTATAAAAATCCAACATTAAAATGGTTGGATATTGGTGCAGGAAATGGGGCATTTTCCTTAAATCTTTATAATCGTCTAATGAATAATTTAGACACAGCAATACCAAATAATGAAGCACGAAAAGCACACATATTAGAAAATATGATCTATATGTGTGAAATATATGTTCCACATATTAATAAATTAGAAACACTTTTTTCTCACAAAACAAATATTATAAAAACTGATTTTCTTTCATTAAACAGTGAACTATTAAATAACAATCAACATTTTAATATTATTATTGGTAATCCGCCATATAATATTAATGGAGCATTAAAAACACCCACAAATAATTCTTTAAAGAAAAAAGAAGATGGAAAACAAATATATGTTGAATTTGTTAAAAAAAGTTTACTATTATTAGAAAAAAATGGATACTTAGCATTAATAATACCATCGCTATGGATGAAACCAGATAAAGCAGGACTATACAATATTTTAGTAAATAATAATTTTACAATAAATTATTTGCATTGTCTCTCAACAAATGAAACACAAAAAGAATTTTTGTATCAAGCACAAACCCCCACCTGTTTTTTTTGTGGAACCTATGGGAAAGTCCCCCCAAAAAATTCAATACCTATTTACGATAAAATGCACAAAATGTATATTACTTATATATTAAAACCCAATTATCCAATTCCTACGCACGGAATCGCTATTATAAATAAACTATTGTATTATGTTGAGCAAGTTGGTTATTTAAAAGTATATAAATCAAATAGTCCTTCAAAAAAATCCATATTTGGAAAATCAGAAACAAATACTATAGTAAATATTAAAACAACAAATCTCTCAAATAAAACACCAATTTTAATAAAAAATTACTCAAATATTTTACAACATTATGCAAATATACCAAAATTAATATTAGCCCATAAAATGCACGGATTTCCATACTTAGATAGTTCAGGAAACTATGGTATATCTACTCGTGATAATTATATTTTAACCATAAATGATTATTCATTGGACGAATTAAAACAAATACAGGCATTTCTCTCGACAAAATTTGCTCTGTTTATTTTTTCAACAACTAATTATAGAATGCGTTATTTAGAAAAGTATGCTTTTTTATTTATACCAAATATTACTAAAATAACAAATTTTCCCAATTTGTTAAATCTAAATCAACTACAACGAGATAAATTAATAATTAACTTTTTTAATTTATCTGAATTAGAAGAAGTAAGTATTAATAATTCTTCAAATAACTATAATCATTTTATTGATTATTCATAGATTTTCAATTGTATAGTTGTGTTTTATTTTTACGAGTGCTTACAGACGCCTTTTTTCTTCTCGAGGTTCTTAATCTACCACCAGCAGCAACAGGCACATCAACAGGTTTTTCTTTAATTAAACAAGGCACATCATCAAATATATAATGTTTCAATTTGTCCGTAGATTCAAGTGTTCCAATAAGAGTTGTTTGATTAACATTACTAATAAATTGTATCAAGCGATCTGCTTGCTTCTCTACTAAACCTTGTCCTTGTATTATTTCAATTTTGCTAATATATTTGCTGTCATTGTAGTAATATTTATAACCTTTTAATTTTTCAAGTACTTTAGTGTATTCTGTTGTGATTCTTATCTCTTTTTCTTTGCCTTCTATTTTTTCAATATGTCTAGTATATATAAGTTCATTTATATTAATGAAGGGAGGATTCGGTGGATTATTTGCATCATCACTAATATTTAATACTGTAAATACAACAAAATTTAACTCTTGTAAATTAACATTCTTGTCTTTTATAGTTTTTAATATTATCGATGAATTTTCATATGGTTCTTCTATAGGTTCAAAATTATAAAACGTGTCATATAATTCTTTGTCTTTTAATGGAACTAAACACCCTTCGGCTATTTGTGTTTCAAAATATAAAGGCAGATATTTGATTTTGCTGTTTTCGTCCTCTCGTTTCAAATCAACTCTTGTAAATAATTTAATTTCTTCAATCAAATCTTTAATACTTCTATTAATCATAAATCCTTCACGCTTACGTATATCACATGCACTTTCTATTGCTTTAAGTTTTTCTATGTCACAATTTATTTTAGTCTGTCGTCTCTGTATTTCTTCTAATATAACTTTTTTTAAGTTATCAAAGTTAGGGTCTTCAAGATTGATTTCCGTCAAATTTAACTTTTGAATCAATAGTATCAAAAATTTATAAAAAATATCAAATGCACCAGTATTTGTAATTTTACCATCCTTATCAAACTTTATATTTAAATAACTGGTAGTATTTATAGCATTGTCTCTTCCAGTATCCGTGGGGTTAATATCATAGACAAGAATTTTATTAAAATTTTTAAGACTGACTTCTATTTTAATTGCTTTTGCTTTTGCTAAGGCTGCTTCTGCTTTTGCTACTTCTGCTTGTGTTGTTGCTTGTATTTTTGCTGCACTTGCTTTTGCTACTTCTGCTTCTTTTGCTACAGCTGCTATTGCAATAGGTTCCCAATACTCATCTAAGGCTATAATATTTGTTAATATTTCTCCATAGAGCTTACGATTTTGATTAGGATTTTTACTAGTATTTTGAGCCTTATTTTTAGTATTTGAAGCCTTATTTGCAGTCGCTGGAGTCGCTTGAGGCTCTGAGAATATGGCAGCATATATTCTTGAACGACCATTGGTTAAAAATTCAGTTAAATTATAAGGTTGCTTGTTAAATGTTATATTTGTGTCTTTAAAAAAATTATTAATTTTTGCAATAAATTCTGTCTCATTTTGTAAATCGGAAAGTGGTTTGAGTTGAGCAGTTAATAGATTTATATAATCTTCCAAAGAACTATCAGTCATACCATGTGTACCCAGATCAATAGAGCATGGAGGTGGTGCATTCGTTATAAATAATTGTTGCAATTTTGTACTACTCTTATTATTCTTGCGTTCAAATACATATTTATTATAAAATTCCATAATAACAGCTTGTTTCTCGCATTCAAATTCATTTTCATTTCCAGCCAAATCTAAAAAAATTATACTTTTTTTGCCTATACCAGGTTCACTAGAACTACAAGTCAAGCATATAACCATATGACTTCTTGAACTAACTGGATTATTTGGAGTAGGATGAATTAATCTTTTTTTATCCATAACATGTACTATATATTGCCCTATATCTTTTGCTGCTTCTTTCTCTTCCGGAGAGATAAACTGTTTATCATCTTGATTCTGAAGTTCCCATTTTCTTGAAGATTCTAGAACATATTTTATGGACTTACATACATCAGTTGTAGTATAAGATTCGTCGACCTTAACATCCTGAATCTTTTCTGGGTTTGCACCGTCTTTTAATGTAATTTCAGTTATTGTCAATTGTATCGTGTCATATGTATTTCGAAAGTCCTTATTTTTTATTACATTAATTAAAATACCATCTTGAATCTCATTATCGTTAGAACTGTCTTTAAAACTAATAAGAGAACTAGTTTTACCACTACCTGACTGTCCAAGTCCAATAACACATATATTATTTCTTAAACTTCCTTTTTGATTGGTTTGATTCTTATTCCATAAACATTTGTAAAAAAAATCGTTAGAAATTTTCTCATTAGTTTGTGTTGGTGCATATATATTATCAAACTTACCAAAAATATATTCTTCTAGTTTATCATTAGGGTTTGATAACATTAACTCATCATTCTTTTTATCTATATTAATGTATTTTAACTTTAAATATGGAGGATTTTTATAGCTTGTCGGGTCTATAGTATATCTAGGATTAGGATCAGTGCTTTGTTGTCTTACTCTTACGAACGAATATATTTTATTATATTGTTTTACAATATTATCATAGTAGTCATTAATACTTCCTGTATAGCTCTTAATCAAGTTATTATATGTTTCTTTAATAAACTGAAAGCTTTCAAGTAACTTTTTGGAATATTTGCCTATAATCTTTACACGTTGTTCATACATTTGTCTAGCACTATCAGTATCAGCAGATTTTGACAATATTTTAGAAAGCATATAAACAAAAATTCTTTTAGTAGTAGATGGAGTATCAGATTTTTTGTGCAAATTATATATAATTGTATCTCTTTCCATATACTTATTTATAGAAAAATTATCATCAGTGTGCTGAAGAAGTTTATCCATCAATTCAGTAATATCGATAAATAAATAATCTATAAAAGCGTCATCTTTAAAAGCGGCGCCTATATCTCCTCCTCCTCGTTTATCTCCTCGTTTATCTCCTCGTTTATCTTCTATTGGTTTATCTTGTATTGCCATTGCCATATTTTTAAGTTTGTTATAACTATCAACATACGAAACAATAGTCATTAATTTTAAAAAATTAATTTCATGAAATAAGCCTTTATATTTATCATATGTATTGTGTAATTCTTTTTTAACACTCTCAGGATCTACTGGTTCTGCATCTGCATCTGCATCTGCTTCTGCTTCTGTTTCTGCTTCTGCTTCTGCTTCTTCTACTGGTTCTGCCGCTGCTTC
>Ga0214923_10006605_pt1 | contig 12962 bp, 7 predicted proteins | sample LL1510_MetaG_FD_177993 | JGI IMG/M metagenome (GOLD analysis project Ga0214923, IMG submission 177993) | Freshwater microbial communities from Lake Lanier, Atlanta, Georgia, United States - LL-1510 | ecosystem: Environmental > Aquatic > Freshwater > Lake | place: USA: Georgia | collected 2015-10-15
CTGACAAACCTGCCGATGGCCATACACGGCTGCTTATTCCGCACTAAGCGGCTAAGTCCCCATGGACCATGGGGACCGCCACAAAATGCCGTTAATGCAGGGTAACGGCCATCGTAATGCTGAAGCGGCTACCGCACTCCCTGATCAAAGTATGTAATACCCATACTCTCAGTACACGTTGGCAGTACCCATGGACCCTACACAGCAAATCGACCGAACTCCCGGACCCCTCATCGAGACGATTCTCGCCTGGCTTGAGGACATGGATGCGAATGCACTTAAGCAACTCGCGGTTGCTTGCCCGCGCTTGTTCAAGGGCTTTCGTCCCGGTCGTGCATCTCCATCGCTGATCGTCACAAACTTACGCAAGTCTTTTAGGAACGCTGAGGCACTACCCCCCGAGATGGCCGCGTTGGCACACGCCTACGTTCGCGAGTTCCTCTGGCTAGGGTTCATAAGCCCGGGCGCGATGCCTTTCATGCTGGAGTGCTTTGGCGATGCGCTGGGCCGAAAGGAAGCTTGCGCCGCCGCATTGCTCCATGAGGACGAAGAATGCCGTGAACTTGCTCGGGTACGTTGGGCGGAGTGGGCGGGCACCACACCCGACGCCGAGGCCGCCAAAAAAGCCGCTAGTAACCTGAGGGCCTTCTGTGGGATCGTGATCGCAGCATTGGATGAGCGAGAGACCGCTACAGATGATGCCACCCCCACCGAGCCTAAGCCTCCACCGAGGTCCACGACCGCACCTGAGCCATCGCCCGAACCCACACAGAAACTGCGCGAAGCCGAGCGCGATCTCAAACGCGCCCGACGCGAAGCGCAAGAGGCCAAAGCGGAGACGGAGCGACTGAGCAAGCAAGTCAGCACCCTTAAAAGTGCCAAGGGGGCCCTTGAAGTCGACCTCCGCGACACGCGGACAACGCTGCGCGAGTTGGAAGAAGGGCACCAGGCCAGAATCAAGGTCGCAGCCCAACGGCTGGCCGACGAGCGGCTGATGCCGTGGCTGACCGACTGCGAACAGTTGGCAGAGGTTGACGAAGCGGCTCGTGCCAGCGATCTCCTTGAGCGCGTCGAATCCACCCTGCTGCGGCAGACCAAACGGGACCGCGCATACAGCACCCGCTCGCGGCTGGCGAAGCGCATTGAGGAGTGTCGGCAAGCCTTAAGCGATGTGGAATCAGCCGCAGGCGATTCGCTACGCCCACTGCCAGAACTGCGAGAGCTCGCCGAGGAGCTGGCTACAGAAATCCAGAACCTTGAGGCGAAACTGGCCCCATCCAAATCGGCTAACCAACCGGATGCCGAACTTCATAGGCGTATTACCCGCGCCAGAACACAGCGAGAACTGGCCGAAACTCGCAAATACATTGCCGAGGGCCTGGCTGACAACACGCTGGCCGTCGAAGATCGGGAGGCAATCTTCAGCCGCCTAATTGAAGCCTCCCATTCGCTGTTTAATCAGGCGCGCTTCGCCGCCGAAAAGTCGGATGTCGCTCAAGAGATGGCCTGCAACCCTGGTGTCGACTTCTACCAGCGCTTGCAACTCGATGAGCCGCTGCTGTTGATTTTGGATGGACACAATTTTCTAGGCACGCTGCTTTCCGGCACGGGGCTGCGCCGCAGAAGCGATTGGTACAGCGAAACTTCGAGGGAGTCCCTCAAAAAGCGTCTCGCAGAATTTGGGAACAACTACCCCGAGCTGCGCATCGATCTGTGGTTCGACGGCCCTGTAGCCACCCAACATAACGAGACCCACAATCTGCGCGTGTGTTTTTCTGGCGGCACGGGGTCCGATCGCGCCGACAAAGCGATCTTGCAGAGCATCGAGCACCAAAAAGGGGCGGTCAGAGTCTTTCTGGTGACAGCAGATCGGGGAGAGGCGACAAAGGCAGAACGACTGGGGGCGAAAGTCCTGCTACCCGAGGAACTCGAACATCTCCTATCTTGAGCAAGGATTGTCCGAGATACCGGGGCAGGTCACTCGCTCTCAAGCCCTCCGGAGCAGAGAAAGACTGCACTTGAGGGGCTTGTGTAGGCACCGCGGCCACTCGGTAGCAGGCAAGTAACGATCCTCAAGTATCAGCAGATCGCTACCCCCCCGAACCAAAACTTCCTGGGAAGCAGTGGTCGAGAGCGTCGCCGTTTCGCCGTTTGGCTTTCCAACTGTCGTACCCAACGTGTCTAACGGCATCATATTCCGCACGCAACTCCGGATTCCTTAGGTAATCCCCCCGTTTGGAGAAAGTTATCTTTTCAACCCACCGAATCCTTTGGGGGCTACCCATGATCATCACTGGGGAGGTGTTGCTCTAGCAAGCAGCTCTTCCAGATCGTAATTGACGCTTGTTGCTCCAAAGTCCGGCTCGCGCTTAAACGGTCGCTTCACATATCGAACGAGGCATTTCGCCAAGGTGTCGGAATCCACGATTTCGCCACCGCCATTTGTTGGCGGACTGGTTGATCCGGGCACTTCAACCAAGGCTAATATGTAGTCATCAGGTTTGTTAAATGCCGTTAGTATTTCGTTCTTGGTAATCGAGACGGTCTTGGCACCAGCGATACGACCCTTGACCTCAATAAACCGCAGGCGCTCGGATTCGACTGAACCAGATTCAATGTCATAGCCGAGCTTTTTTGCAGACACATCCCTCGGATCAAAGCCTAGAGCTATCTCGGCCACCCTAACTGCTTCCATGGCGGCCAGTTCAATACGCTTTGTTTCTCTAGTAAACATGTTAGGTTCTACCGCGCGTTCTCCCCGTACTCTCGCCAGGAGTCCAGCAGAAACTACCAATGCACCACCGACAACGACCGGAGGTTGTGCAAGAATTTGCCGCTCCTGGGCCAATTCAGCCATACGGTTTTGCAGCCTCATTTGCAGCTCGTCGGCTCGGAATCGCGCCTTATCAGCATTTAGCTTGGCATTCGGATGTCCTGAAAGCTCCAATTCCCTAAGTTGGCTGGCGCGGTAGTCCCAATAGGTAATTTCTTTTGTCAGACGGTCCTTCACTGCCTTTTCAATTTTGTCGATGCGGTTAATCTTGCGCTCCTTGATCTCGCGCAGATGATCCAAAGCAAGGTGCGTGATGCCATATTCGATCGCTGACTTTTCGAGATTCTGAGACAGCCAGGGTGCCGAAAGATGCTCTTTGATGGCAGCCCTTTCCTCATCGGTGATGGCACGGTAATCAAGGTACGGGGCTGGGCCGCATGACCAATTATTCCCTTCGGAATCGATCTCGACGAACTGCATCCGACGGGAAATGATTCTGCGGTTGTTCGATGCATCGACCTGGCTATCCACGACGGCATGCTCAAGATAAAACAGGACACGAATTGCTTCGCTATCGTCGGCATCGTTGACAAGCATCGCCCCCTGCTTGAGAAGGTCACGATGGCGCTCAAGGACGAGATCCGAAACCGATTCCAGCAAGGGGTGACCTGGACACACAAATTCTGCGGGGGGCTTGCCGGGTATGTTGATAAGGTTCTTTTCGAAGCAAACACGTTCGTAGCGCTGCAAGATGGCAGCGCCAACGCCTATCTGGCGATCGCGAGAACGGATGATCGCTGGGACATTGGTGACCTCGAAGCGCTTCGGCTCACGCTCGCGCATACTGCCGCCGTAGTGCTTGAAGGCTTCCATGAAAAACGAAGCGATGAAATGCGGTTGCAAGCGCCGGGCCTCGATGCGCTCCATTTCCTCACGGATTCTTCGGACCTGACTCGTATCCATCGAGTGATCGGCAAGCGCGCGGTCCTCGATCAGGCCTTGTAGGTGTGACCGATTCAGTTTTTCCTCGACAATCTGATGAAGTTTGTCACGGACGCTGGGACAGTCACCATAGCGAATCGCCTCGATCAACAACTGACGCAATTCGGTTCCGTCGATGGCCTTGCCTAGTACATCGAAGACGCTGCCGCCCAATGCTTCGCGCTCGACGTCGATTTTTCGGAGAAGGGTGAGGTAAACGTCGCCTTCGCGTGTACCCTGGGCAACCAGATTCCACACATGGCAGACCTCGGTTTGGCCGATCCGGTGGATACGACCAAAGCGCTGCTCGAGGCGATTTGGGTTCCAGGGCAGATCGTAATTGACCATCAGATGGGCGCGTTGCAGGTTGATGCCTTCACCTGCTGCATCGGTCGCCACCAGAATGAAAACGTCTTTGTCTTGCTTAAAGGCTTCCTCAGCCTTTTTCCGCTCTTCACGACCAAGTCCGCCATGAATGACTAGGACCGCATCGATCTTTCCAAGTAGCGCACGAATGCGATGCAACAGGAAATTTAATGTGTCGCGGTGTTCGGTGAAGATGATGAGTTTACGCCGATAACCCTGAGCATCAAACATCTCAGCGTTATCGTGCAGAAGGCTGGACAGTTCTTCCCATTTTCGATCACGGCCACTTAATCGAACTTTCTGTGCCAGCTTTTCGAGATCGGCCAAGACGGCAATTTCAGCCTTGAGTTCTGGGATGGTCTGCGACGCTGTCGCAGAGTCCATAACCTCTTCTTCAATCTCCTCGACTTCAGAGGCTGGTGCATCCTCCAGGTCATCTGGATCGATTGTTGGTAGGCAATCACCGACGCTTCGACCTCGACGCAGCAGTTCCTCCTCCCTAACCCGACTTTCAAGGCGTTCTTTTCGACGTTTAACCGACTGGTAGATTGCCTCGGGAGAGGAGGCCAGTCGGCGCTGCAGCACGGTAAGCGCGAACCCAACGGTGCCCCTACGGCCCTCAGCAAGATTTTCGGCTCGGTTGAACTGTGTGCGAACGTAATCTGTTACTTCAGCATATAGGCGCGCTTCGTCGTCTGAGAGCGGATAGGGAACCGTGTAGGCACAGCGCTTTGGAAAAAGCGGCTTGTTCTCGAAAGTGACCAGTTGTTCTTTGACCATCCGTCGCATCAGGTCGTTCACGTCCGTGACGTGAACGCCATCACGGAATTTTCCTTCAAACCGATCGCTATCAAGCAACGCCATGAAGAGTTGGAAGTCCTCTTCTTTACCGTTGTGAGGGGTGGCCGTCAACAACAGAAAGTTGCGGGTGATGCTGCCCAGTAGCTTCCCAAGCTTATACCGTTTTGTCTCCTTGATCTCGCCGCCAAAGAACGACGCCGACATCTTGTGCGACTCATCGCAAACGATCAGGTCCCAATCCGATCTGGCAAGTTTCAGCCGTGCCCCCTCATCCCGACTCAATTTGTCAAGTCGAGCGATCATGAGGTCTATTTCCGAAAACGGGTTGCCGGTTCGAGACGCCTCAATTCGGTCGTTCGTCAGAATTTCGAACGGCAGTTGGAATCGACTGCTCAATTCGTCCTGCCATTGCTCAACCAGGCTACCAGGACAGACAATCAAGCAACGCTTCAAATCCCCTCGAATCAAGAGTTCACGGATGAGGAGACCAGCCATGATGGTCTTACCCGCACCAGGATCATCCGCCAATAGATAGCGAAGCGGTTGCCGAGGCAGCATGTGTTCATACACTGCAGAAATCTGATGCGGGAGTGGCGAGACCAGAGACGTATGAACCGCCAAGTGCGGATCGAACAGGTGCGCTAGCTGGATACGGCGTGCTTCGGACACCAAGCGAAGCAGATCGCCGTCGCCATCGAAACTCCAGCGCCGACCTGCTGCTACTTCTTGGAAGTCAGCCGCTTCGTCTTCGTAACACAATCGACTATCAGATTTCCCGGTCTCATCCCGAAATGTGAGCGTCAGACACTGCGAGCCATGCCGATTGATGGCATCGACCGTAACTGTATGGTTGGCGACAACTCCCCTGATTACGGCTCCAACGTGGATTTCATCGAGTTTCATCGGAATAGCGGACTCTTAGGATTAGAGTGACGTAATTTGACTACCGCACTCCTTCAGGTAATCAATGAGTAGGTCCTCTCCACACTCCCGCTGCACGAGCGGGATGCTGCATGCGAGCCCCGCCAACTTGATCCAATTTCGCAGCGGGGTGGTCGAATTCCGTTCCTCCATGTACATCTTGGCAAGAGCCTTGGCGACACGTTTTCGAGGTTCGTCCTTGGAGAACAACTCGGCATCGTCGGGGCAATACTGGAGAAACATCTCGAGTAAGCGCTCTGTCCAGTCCTGGAAGTCTTTGGGCTTCGGTGAGTGGGTCTGGATTACATCGCTTTGAGTTCGAATGAAGATACACTCCTCGCGCGTTTGCGGAATCCCGAAAGATGGCGTCAGCCCTACGTAGAGAGCAAAGTGAGGCCCTTCGGCCCAAAACGGAGGAAAGGTGTACCCATGCTCATTAAGCGCAGGGAGATCGCTGAGATTCATTGGCGCGTTTGCGCAACGAGCCAGGTAGTCGAAGAAGTGATTGGCGCGCTCTTGGCGTTTAACGTTGTAGCCGCGCACGTGCTCTGCTTCATCAAGGATCAGCAGTAAGCCTTTGTACCCAAGCTTTCGCAGAATTTCATTGACCACGACCAGGTGAAATGCATAGATTTCAGCGGCCTCTTTCGAGGCCGGCATTGTGGGGATCTTGGCGCCTAACCTTGCGTCTTTCGACAAGCCGCGAATTGACGATAGCTGCTTGTCACCGGCAAGCCAGCCACATCCAGCAACATACCTTTCATCTTCTTCGTCGTGGTTGTGCGCCAATAGCGTTGCAAGGCCCCCGCGAAACCATGGATTCTCGCTAAGCAGGGGCAAATGGCGCAGGTTCTTGCTGTGCCAGTGCGTGCGTACCTCCTTAACGAAACCAACAAAACCACGGGCAACACTTCCGTCGTCACGCGCTGGGAATTCCAGCGATGTCATGATGTGCTTGTAAACCAAATGGGGCTTGGCTGGGTCTGCCGCTTTGGGGTCGAACTCGACGAAAGAGACTACCCAGCCAGACTTCAATGCGATCGCTCGCGCAAGTTGTAGGTAATGCGTCTTGCCAGTTCCATAATGACCGATCACAGCCTTGCTTAGTCCCTGCTTGGGGACATTGTTTAAGGCACCACGAATCTCTTTCGTCAGTGCATCACTATTCATTGTGAAATGGACCAACTGGTTTGGGTCTGGCGGTACCACGCCAAGATTGATCGCCTCGATACTTGTGAAGTAGTTTTGCTTGGTTAAGGGGGATGTAAGATCGTCCGCTACATCGACAATCGTTTCTTCCGCGACGACTAGATCGCCCGCATTAACGTCAATGTGGTCGCCAAAAAAATCGACGCGTGTAACCGTCCCAAGTATTTGCAGGACAGTTCCATCACCATAGTCAGGATGAGAAACCCGCATTCCCTTCCGCAATTTTGTCATTCACCAAACTCCGGTGGACGATCTTCAACAATACCCCGTGCGTCCGGCTCCGAGAGTTTGCATTGATTTCCTTGCTGTGCGTGAAGCATCAGGCAATAGTGGTAAACAAAACGGCGAGGCGAGATAATGCTGGTGAAGTCCACATCTTTTTCAGCCATCATTAGCCGCTCAAGGTTGTGCTCCTGAATTTCTTCATCCCACACTAAGTCATCAGCGCGCGCGAATACTTCCCTCAATCGGCGAGCGATGCCGGTAATAAGCTCGTCGGAAAGAATTGAGTCCAGGTCGATGAAAGGGACCATTGGAGACCCAGAAGAAAATGCCACCCCTCCAATCCGCGCGTCAAGGGCCACGTAACGTGACACGACGTCTTGGCGGAAATCTGGGGTTGCCGCGTAAAGGAACATAGATCCATCAAATCCCCCCGACCGACTGGATTCGTTAATCAGTGTCAGAAGGTTTTCGACGGCTTGGCGTTCCTTTGCACTTGCCTTCTTAAACGATCCGGTACGGGTGCCTTCATCAAAGGCAATAAAGAAGCCCTTGTAACCAAGCACCTTTCGCAGATAAACCAGCACTGCCTTCAACCGCTGGAAAGCATTCAAATCATTAGCCTTCTCGACTATCCCGACCTTCTTGAGTTCAGGAAAAGCGACTGAGTCGCCTCTGACCCACTGCAAGGCTTGCTGATCGATGATGCCGCCACCTACGCGGTGTCCGAGTATCGATCGGGCAAGGCGCTGAATAGCTGTTGTTGTCTGGGTATCCGGCGATCCCATAACAGACTGGCTGAGCATCCGATCTAAGTCCTGGCGCATATCCATATCTGGACGCTCACCGGCATGGACGCCCATCTCAGCCAACTTGCCACGAATCCATCGATCAAGTAATAGCTCGATACCAGTTTGATCTGAAGAATGAGAATTATTAATGTCCGGAGCAACGAACCCGCCCATCACGTGCTTGTAAATGGCCAGAGGGGAATTAAATGGGCAGTCGATTCCGATGTTAACCACGGCTGTGGCAATATTATTTCGCCAAGCCCGAGCTGCGAGGCTGTAGATGAACTGGGTCTTGCCGCTGCCATATGGGCCTTCGAGATACTTAAAGCATGCAGCCCCAGCGGGAAGCCGCTGCTTCAGGTACTCCTTTTCAAGAATATCCAACACCCAGTCTGTTCCTGCATTAATGAAATGTGAATACCCCCCCGGAGCGAGAGGCGCATTCAGAAGATTTGAGCGAATTCGTTGTGCTTCGTCTTTATCGATTGGCATTGAAGGCGACGCTCCGTTTATTGGTCTTTCAGAAAAATGTATGAATAGGGTTCGGTTCCACCGCTCGCCTTAGGAAGATCGTAGGAGACGTTCTTGCCTTTGCCGCCAAGCACTGTTTGGTGCAACCCGGCTTTCTCAAAGCCAAAAAACTTACGAACCTCGTCGATGGCATGAACAAGGTTGATCACGAAAGCAGCGTCTGAAATCTCAGTGAAACTGGACTTAGCTGGTTTGTCCCAAAATGCGGCAGACTGTGCGGCAACCTGATAAACCTTCGCCAAATCGCGAATTAACACAGGACCGGGCCCCGATTTCTGCTTTGAAATAATCCATGCAAGTTGAAGTGACGAGATAAACTCGGCACTAGGAACGATTGCTTCGCTCATCCGCCTCGATGCAGCACAAAACCCTTCGCAGATGTAATCGAGATCATGCGGGAGCTTGCTTACTAGAGGGTATGCCCCACGATAAGTCCACGCCCAAGCGAATGTCTTTTTGTCAAACGACAGCACAATGTCGCCACTCGCATACCGCCCACCTCGGCCAGGTGTCGCTTCACCCAATCTGCTCAACACTTCACGCGCGGTACGCTCCCAGCCATCATTAGCTCTTTCGAGTTGCTCCTGAAGTGACTTGATCTGTTGCTGCGTTCGCGCTTGCTCGTCTCGTAGCGAATTAATCCCTACTGCTGGGTAGTTGATTTCGCCTAAAAGTTGCTTTAAATCAAGTTTTGCGTATTCGAATTGTCTTTCAATCAATGCTGGGGGTTTTTTCTCATCAAAAAGCCCTTCCGCCCGGGTCTTCCCATTGCCAAGAATGCGGGGCACAACAGATTGCAGGTTCCCTTTGCGCGATAGTTTATCGAGCAGGCGCACCTTTTCCGCAAAAGCAATAAATTCTTTAAGTCCGTCCATTAATAAGTGTCTTTCTTACTGTACCGGTCGGATGGAATCTCCCGGAGGAGCATCGGAAATTCGTGGCAAAACATAACCAACCGATGCGCCGGGCGAGACAGTCCAACATAAGCGCGATTTCGATTAAATTCGAGTTCTGCGGCGTCGACTCCATCAAGCCCAAAAACGAAGCAAGCGTCGAACTCCAACCCTTTTATTTCTTCAACTGTCGCAATTATCCATTGATTACCAGAAGGGCCCGATTCGTGTATCGGAGGAACAGCATTTATCCCAATCCTACTCAGATACCCTTGAATTTTTTCCCGTTCTTCCATGTCCTCATTCACCTGCAGAACGGCGACGGACCCCTTTGCGAGACTCGGCAGATTCTTCAGCTGCTTCATGCGCTGGGTGATACTTTGATCGTCGCCGATGAATAGTTCCGGCAGCGGAGGTGGTAGATCATAGTATGCATCATGGTCAATATCAAAGGGAGGGGCCTCCCCAAAATTGACCTCGTAGAAAGCCATCAAGAAGCGCCCGATTTGTTGGGTCTGGCGCTTGTTGACGGCAAATCGGAATGGCTTACGCATTCCCTGAACGGCAATTTGGCAACCAAGCAGGATAGGTTCAGATGTTTCGATACCGTGTGTGGCTGAGACGCGTTGACGGAAGTCAGCTGAAATCGACAGCGCACCCCTGGGGTCTACCAGGGATGCCAATAAAGCTGCCTCAGGCGCTGAAAGATCTTGCGCCTCATCTATGACCAAATGTGTCCACGGATTTTCATCGGGCCACGCGACTGCAACTTCCCGAAAACGCGCACCATCGGCTGTTTGCTCAGGCAACGCGAATCGGAGCAAGAAGGCGATCATGCCTAAATCGGCCTTCGAGTAGCGGCGACTTGACAGGTCACTGGTGATTTCAGCAAGCAATTTTTCAGCATCTCCGCGCCCCGCGATTCCCCTATCGATTTTAGTTTTGGACCGATAGCTATTTTTGGTTACGAATCCGTGCATAGCCTCTATCGGGTCATAGACGTGGTAAAGCCATTTGCAGAATTCTGTGTCGAATTTAGGTTGAGTTTTTTCCGCCAAGCTGCTGCGGAGCGCGCTGTAATGTCGTTGTACGGATGCATGTAGTCGATCCATTCGAATCGTTGAATTTTTAGGCACTTGTTCGCCCGCGTTAATTTGCTCAGAAAACCGGACAATCGCGGCCTGAAGCTCGGCGGTTTGTTTGGGCGAAGATGTCTTCGTCAAAACTGTCCAGAGCATGTTCTTTTGGACTTTCAGGCGATCGCGAACTTGTCGCTCGAAGATCGCCCAAATGGTCTTGAGATCTTCCTCGTTAGTGAGGCCAAAAACAGCATCCCTTCCCCGCTCCTCCCAGCGCAGCATATTAATTTTTATCTCGCGTGCGCCCCACTTGTGTCGCCAAATATTCTCGATGTATGAGGATATAAAGTCGGGCACGAGGGTGACCATGCTCCTACGTAGACCTAACTCCCGCTCGAGCAAGTTCTGGGAGTAATGCATGAGATTCTTGTTTGCCAGAAGAATGTGGGTTCCGCTGAGGTCATACTCAACTGATAGATCAGCCGCCTCACCTTGCTGGTCGAGAAGAAATCGGACTCGCTGATAAGCGATAGTGGTCTTACCGCTACCAGGTGCGCCGGTGATCAAAAGGATTCCCTGCATGTAACTGGTGAACGCACGCACCTGCTCACGAGTCATGTCGAGCTTGACAGCTTTTAGGCCAGTTTTCTTCTCGGCGCGAACGAATCCTGTCGTTAGGCCGACACTGCCACCAGGCTCATAAATGCCTTGTATTTGTGGGACGGTACTGCTATACCGCGCCCGACGTGTAGGCATAACAGCGACAACCTTGAGGCCCGAATGTGACACATCTTCCTGGTCGTTGAGGTCTGCCGCCAAGGCAGCCTGGAGACCGGGGTGTGTCCAGGCCAAGACAATCGGGCCGTACGACAGAGGAGCGTTAACCTCTACTCGCTCATTGCCGTACCATACCCAGTGTTCCTCTTGCCCATTGCGCAGCTCAATAACGACCTCGACCATGACATCGAAAGGGTTTTGCCAAATCGCATCAAGGGATTTTCTAAGCATCTCGGCATAGCGAGCCCTTGATTGGTTTATTTGCAAGACGGTGCCACCTAGGCGCTGCTCGGCAGCAAGCGACTGTGCTGCTTGTGCATTTTTCTGGTCTCTTTGAACCGAGTCAGCCGGCACCGCCATCGAACACTCCCGAAAATTCGTGTATTAAGTAATCCAACTAAGAGCAGAGGCGCAACTCAAACCGAATAAACCGAAACTTACCTATTTGTCACTGACCAGAAGCTCCCCCTGCTTCCGATTCGTCGTCTTTGCGCAACTCCGCGAACTTGGCCGCCATGGTCGGGTTACCGTGTGTGAGCTTTTTGATTGTGACGTCCTGCGCCTTGTCGTTGGCGATACGAAAACTCCGGACGGTGGCTTGCAGGGACTCCTTGGTTTTTTCCATGTGCTTGATGGACCTGTCGATCTCATCGATGGCGCTTTGGAAATGCCTCGACGCGAGGTCGTAGTTCTTGGCGAAGCCTGTCTTAAAGGTCTCAAGACTTGCCTCGAAATTGGTAATGTCGATGTTCTGGGTCCGCACGTGCGCCAACTCATTCTTGTAAGTCAGCGAGTTGAGCGCCGCGTTGCGCAACAGTGTGATGATTGGAATGAAGAACTGGGGGCGCACCACATACATCTTCGGGTATCGGTACGACACGTCGACGATTCCGCCGTTGTAGAGGTCGTTGTCTGGCTCCAGCAGTGACACCAGCACTGCGTATTCGCAGCTTTTCTCAGTCCGGTCCTTGTCCAGTTCCTTGAGGAAGTCTTCGTTCTTCTTCTTGGTCGCGGTCAGGTCGCTCTCGTTCTTCATCTCAAACATGATCGAGACGATCTCGGTGCTGTTCTCGTCGAGGTCGCGGAAGATGTAGTCGCCCTTGCTGCCCGTACTTGCGTCGTTGTCCTTCTCGAAGTAGGCACGCGGGAATGCAGTGGGCCGCAGCTTGTTGAACTCAATCTCGCAGTGCTGCTCAAGGGTCTCGCCAACCATCTTGGTGGATAGGCGCGCCTTCATGTCCTTTAGGCGCTCAATGGTGTCGTCGCGATCCTTGATCTGCGTTTCGAACTTGTCTTTGAGCGCCTTCTCGGCGAGTTCTTTTTCCAGAGCCGCCTTCTCCAGGCCACTCTTCAGTTCGTCTCGCTCCTTCTCCACCGCGCCGACCGCCTGGGTGATCGCGAGTTGCTGCGCGACCTCAAGCCTTTCGAGCTTTGCTTTGAGGACCTGCAGCTCGGCATCTTTCTCCGCGGTCACCGCAGTCAAGGCAACGGTTCTCTCCAAATCGCCGGCTTCGAGCTTCGCCTTGAGCGCCTGGATCTGGGTCTCTTTTGCGGCAGCCGCGATCTGCGCTTCGGTGGCCAGCTTCGCCTCAGCGAGCGCGATCGCGGTCAGCTTCTC
>Ga0214923_10006607_pt1 | contig 12960 bp, 7 predicted proteins | sample LL1510_MetaG_FD_177993 | JGI IMG/M metagenome (GOLD analysis project Ga0214923, IMG submission 177993) | Freshwater microbial communities from Lake Lanier, Atlanta, Georgia, United States - LL-1510 | ecosystem: Environmental > Aquatic > Freshwater > Lake | place: USA: Georgia | collected 2015-10-15
ATCTGCATCATTGGAATTTTTAATTTCACTCATTAATCCAGCACATCCAGGAGCTGCTGCATCAACTGATTTTTTTTGTGCATCACTTAGCCCACTATAAATACCATTAGTTGAAACAATACTTCTATTTAACATATCTAATCTTTGTGATTCAACACCAAGCCAAGTGCGAGGGTCTTTTAATAAGGCTAACAAATTTTTTGCATAGGGTTTATAGTCAAAGGACATCTAATATATATTATATATTAGATAATATTTAAAGTTTTTAATATTTTTAATATTTTTTATTCTTTAACATCATATATTTATGCTTATATTTAAGATATTTTTGTAAAAAAGGAACTTCTTCCCCACTAATGGCATAATCTGTTTTTATATTATCATTCACCTTAATATTTGTAAATTTTTCTAACGAATTTCTTAATGTTTCTATATATTTTAATGATTCGGGAGTACCATTATTATAATCATGACATATTTTGTAAAAATTATTTAAAATTACTTCATTTGAAATATTTCGTATTTCATTAGAATTTCTAATCTTTCCTTCTATTACAATATTTTTAGCATTTAATAATTCAATTCCATTTAATAATATTTCATTATAATTACTAAAATTATTATAGAAATAGACAAAATACATAAAAATCATTCTATTTATTTTTTTATCATATTTAGCTGCTGTCCAAGGAAATTCTACTTCTAAAAATAATTGCTTATGTAAATCATATAAAAATCCATATACTGTATAAGAATTAAAATCCATTTTATTATTTTTGTAGGAAAATGAATACTTTTTAATATCTCTTGTTAAATTTAATTCCTGTATTTTATAATCAATAAAATGTGAAATTGGTATATCTATTAATTCACTAGGAACTTCAAATATACCATACTTATTATCTTTAGTTTTCATATAAAAAATAGAATTAATTTTAACACGATGTAAATTAAAATAGGATGTATATTTAGCATTAAACTCTATATATCTATTTGTTTCATTTAAATAATAATAAATTCCATTATCAGTATTTTTTAATGTAGATAAAGAAACAATTTTAGGTATAAAAGTATTTCCTCTTTTTTCATATGTTACATAAAAGTCACATCTTATTGCACTAGCTTTTTTTGTTTTTTGTAAACTATTATTTTTAAAAATTAGTCCTTCGCAACTTTCTTTTTCTAAATTTAAACTACCGCCTGTTTGATTACTATCATACTCTTTTCCGTAATCACCTCCTCTATTATTTGATTTTTCTTCATTATCTTTTTCTATATTATAAGTATCAAATGAATTTGGAAGTGGTTCCATATAAGTTACATTATTAAAAGTGATACCAACGAATTTTTCAACATTTGAAAAGAATGATAAAATTGCTTTATTATCAATTAAAATTTTATTAGCTTCTGCTAATTTATTTTTTAATTTTTCTTCAGTTACAAGAGACAATGGTAAAAAATATTCTCTATTAGGAGAAGATGATAAAAAGTTTTTAATTTTATTTAAAATATTTGTAGTCAATATATTCATATCATAAAAATATTCAAAATACTTATCCTGACTTTTAGTATCTTTATTAATATAAATTGCATAATCTGAATCACTTCTTTTAAAATAATTATTTAAAAAATCTAATTTATTTGAGTCTTGACTTTCTAGAATGGTAGAAGAGAGCAAGGTTTCTTCTTTTCCTAGTAATTTTCTATATTTTTCATAAATAATTTTTAATGAAGTTCCTCCTTTATAAATGAAGACAATAAAATCTTCAGGTAATCCTTTTTGTTGTAAATATTCTTTAACAAATTTGTTAAAAAAATTATTCACTAAACTTTGAAAATAGAATATATTTAGTTGTTTTGAATCAGTAAAAACTTCTTCTTTAGAAACTAAATCAGTCATTAAATCATAAAATTTCTTTTTTTGATCAAAATCAGAAGCTCCAATGCTTTTAGTATTTTCAAGAATATTTTCAGATTCAAATATTTGACCAAGTGCATCATTTTTAGTTAAATTAAAAAGCTTATTATTATCATTAAGTATGTATTCTTTTGATTGTAAAAAAGATTCTTTAGGTCTCATATAAAAAGGTGGTGTTAACAGTAAATTTAAATTGAAACTATTAATATATTCATTCACATTTGATAAGATTTCAACAAAATGAATAGTACTTGGTTCAGAAGAGGTAGCTAGTCCAGAAGGAACTAGTCCAGAAGGAACTAGTCCAGAAGAAGAAGTTGTTCCAGAAGAAGAAGCTAAACCAGAAGAAGAAGTTGTTCCAGAAGAAGAAGCTAAACCAGTAGAAGCTTCTTCTAAACAATCTATCTTTTTTTTTAAACATTCTTTCAATTTATTAATTCTTTGATTAGGATTCAAAATATGCATTGGACCAAAAATAGCAAATAATAATAAATCTGCATCATTCATACTATTTAATTCTCTAAGTTCACCTCTACAATTAGGATATTTAGAATCACATTCATCTTGTTTTTGAGGAGTTAAAGAATTATATAATTTATTATGTTCAATAATATCTAAGTTTAATTCTTTTAAAATTACTTTTTGTTTTGCTAACCAAGTACCGGGTGATTGCAAAAGTTCATTCAAATCTTTAGCATAAGAATTATAGTTAAATGACATTAAGATATAATAGATAATATTTAAAGAATTATTATATTATTTAATAATGAAACTATCTGATTTAGTTAACACTTATTTACAGAATTATAACTTTCTCATTGACCAGATTGCTTATTTATTTACTGACGATGACTATAAGTTATATATTAGTGAATTAAATAAAGAATCTGGAGATAAAAAATGGAAAAGAGGTATTGATTTTAATAAACTTTTAACTGATAATTTTTTTATTTTATTCATTGAATCAAAAACTAAATTATTCTCACATAGTGATGATTTAACTAAAAGTATTTCAGAATGTTTATTTGGTGAAAAGCTTTGTTTGAAAAAAATTTTTCATAATAGAGACGACAGTATCAGATTTGTTTTATGGTATTATTTACAAGTAATGAATCTAATGATTGAACTTAGTAAAAAAGATAAAGATGAAGATAGAATTAAACAATTAGGTAATTTAATTGATAGTAATATCGCTGAATATGAAAAGAATAAAGAAACTGCTAAAAAATTAAATGAAACTGGAATGAGTGATCCTAAAAATTTTATTAAGGATACATTAGGGGTTGAAGTAAATAATCAGACCAATAATATGTTAGATGATATTGTTAAATCATTTGAAGGTACTATATCTGGAATGAAAAACGGACAACCCCCTGATATAACATCTTTACTTCCTAGTATTTTAGAAATCAGTAAAACAATTTCTACAAAATATGGTGATAAAATTAGTAATGGTGAAATTGAATTAGGAAAAATTATGGGAGGTATTACAAAAAATATTCCAGGATTTTCTGGAGGTTCTGGAGGGTTCCCCGGTGGTGGAGGGTTACCACCTGATTTGGGTAAAATGATGGAAGGAATGATGAATGGTGGTGGTGGCGGAGGGTTACCTCCTGATTTGGGTAAAATGATGGAAGGAATGATGAATGGTGGTAATAAAGGGTTACCTCCTGATTTAAGTAAAATGATGGAAGGTTTGGGAGGTTTAGGTGGATTAGGCGGATTAGGAAATATGTTTAAAAAACCCGAAAAGAAGGAAACAATTATGATTGATGAAAACTTTTCAACTGCTAGTGTTGATTTAGGAAAAGTAAATGATAGTAAAGGAATTAATATTGGTAAAATGTTAAATATGGCTAATTCTTTAGGTGTCATTCCTGATTTACCTGGACAAAAGACAGAAGAAACTAATGATGAAGGGGTACCAAGTATGCCTAAATTAACTGATTTATTTGGAATGCTTGGTGGATTGAATGTAAATTGGTATGAGAATATGCAACTAAATCGAACTACTGGTATTAAGTGGATTACTATCATTAACTATGGATATATTGACTTTACTAAGAATTTTCTAGAATCAATGAAAAAATACAATAGTTTATTTCCTTTAATCGTCTACTGCTTAGATAATCAAACAATCGAGGCATTACAAGACTATTCAAATGTTACTTGTATAGATGCTACCTTATTTATAAATATGGATATTCAGAATTCTTTCAGTAAGTGGGGAGATTCTGATTATAAGAAGCTGTGTTTTTATAAATTAGATGTTATAAAGAACGCATTAGAGAAGAACCCAGGTATAACAATTGGTTATATAGATACAGATATTATAGTTCTGAAAGATCCAACTCCTACTGTTATAACATATATGAATACGAATCCAAGTGTTCAATTATTTACTCAATGTGATGAAAATAAAAGTCACACAAAATGTTCTAATAAATACGCATGTCCTAATTTCTGTGCAGGTATATGTATATTAAGAAATAATAGTATTACACTTGATTTAGTAGATTACCATAAAAGAGATATAACAAAAAATGCGACAGTTCAAGATTACTTATTAGAGATATCTAATAAGAATAATATAGGACGTATGACAATTGAAAGAAATGTATTTTTAAATGGTGAATACCCTGGAGTAAATAATAATACAACCTTAACCATACCTGATACTGCAGAATTAATTCATTATAACTATATAATAGGTAAGGAAAAGATTAATTTTATGAAAAAAAATTCGATGTGGTTTTTATTGAAAAATGCTATTATTATAAAATCATATGATGCAGGCATGGGATCTATCTTCAATAGTTTAATATTACAGATTAATGAGATTAAAAATAATAATTCAAATACATTTCCAGTAGTTATGTGGGATACTACAAAGTATGGTAAAGGAAATATATTTAACAAGTATTTTAGATTAACTGGCTTTAGTTCTTCTTCAGAGTACGTAGTAAGAAATACTGTAGAAGGAAAGAACTTTTCTAATAATATACGTAATTATAGAAAAACTTTACACAATATATATAAAAACCATATAATTGTTAATCCTATAATAACTGATAAAGTAAATTCTATTTTTATAAATAGATCATTTGATTACTTAATTGGTGTTCATTTCAGAAATACAGATAGAGCCATAGAACCAGTATATGCATCACCCGGCGCTGATAAAGTTTCTCAACGTGTACTTGATGTATTAAATGAAAATGCTGGGAAAAAATTAGCAATATATATTGCTTCAGATAATAAGCCAGATGTATCTTATTTTAAGAATTACTTAAGTGAATCATATGAAGGATTTAATGATATAGATATTATAGAAGATCCAGATAACGTGCGATCAGATGATCAAATAAGTGTGCATGGAACACATGATAAGGGTAACGATACTTTTACTCCGGAACAAAAGGCATTATCTATTTTAGTAGATATATATTCATTGTCTAAGTGTGATATACTTGTAAGGACATGTAGTAATGTTACATGTTCATCCGGTATTATAAATATGAATTCAAAAATTATCGATGTTAGTTTAGAACATGGCAAATTTACAGAAAAGTGGCTAAGTGAATAAAATAAGAATATTTGTAAAAATTAAATTATATAGAGCCTCGAAAACATGCAGCCATGGAGTTTGTATTACGAAATTTTACTACTAACCTTGATATCATGAAAGTTGGATTTAGATGATTTATCAAAAAAACCTAAAGAAAATGAGCTAGATTAAAATGGATTTTAAAGTAGTAATACTCTAAAAAAGCAAATAACAATAAAATCACTAAAACTCTTTCATTTACAATACTGTAATGTGGAAGTTTTTTAATCATATAAGTGTATTCTAATTTATATCCACACTTTTTCATATAATATTCGCGGACTCCAACACCTGCAATTACTGCGACCTTTTTAAGATTATGCCAAGTTGTAATTTCTTCTGCAATCTTCATTAATTTCATTCCAAACCCACGATGTTGAGACCCATATTCTCCTCTATTAGATTCTCCAACACTCATTGATTGTCCATAAATATGTAATTCCCTAACTAATCCACATCTATTTATTTCAGGAACAATATCTCCTCCTGGATTAGAATCAATTCTCAATCTCAAAAAACCATACAAGGCATCATAAGTATTTTTGTTTCCAGAATAATAATAAGTTTTACCGGTAAATAACCAATAGAAAAAACCATAAATATTAACCAAATAATAATAATAAAGTTTCTGTGTAAGAGTCATCTTATGTGATTCTATTGCAATATGATATTCTGTTCCTTCGGAGGCAGGATATTTATAAACTACTACAATAGGTTCATTGTCTTCCAATTCTTTATCATCAATCTCCATACATCTTATACAATAGCATTTTGCATTATGTTTAGCCATATCTTCTTGAAGAATTTGCCTAAAGTTAGATTTACCATTGTAACCAGCAGTTATACTAGTAGATGGAATATCTCTAACTAATCTTTGAATACGCATCCAAGGATAAATTCTAGTTTTGAAATAAGTCAAGACATCTATTAAATCTCTGATATTTGTTTCTGCGTAAGGAATATAAGTTTTATTTTTATACCAATCTGCAATTTTACTACTAACTTCCAAAGTATCAACTGCACTTTTAACCACTGCTGTTGGATAAATTTTTAGATCGTCCACCATTAATTCAGGTCGAGTTAAAAGTTGGTCAAACATCCATTGGTCCTGAGAAGGACTTGAACCAGGTAAATCAGGCATTAAATGAGCAACAACTTTAAATCCACATTGTTTCAAAAGACGAATTGCTTTAATAGTATGTTCGGTATAGCACTTTCTATTAATTTTCTTTAATATTTCATCATCGTAATGTTGAACCCCAATTTGAACTCGAGTTACACCCCAACGACAATAATCACGAATGCTTTCTGGAGTAATATTATCTGGACGAGTTTCAATAGTTGAACCAATAATACGATGAGTTGCAGTTTGATTTTCCAGAATTTCTTCCTTAAGCTTTTTCATTGGACGATCATTATTATAAGTATTAGCTGCCCAAAAGATTTCATTCATTACTTGTTCGCGATAATCCTTAGGATAACTTTCCCAAGTACCTCCAGAAAAAATAACTTCCCATTTACAAATTGTATTCTTTACTACATTACCAGTAGAAGTATAAGACCTAATTCTATCCCAAAATTGTAATCTAACATCAAAATCGTGAGCTGTAGCTCTTAACATTGCCGGTTCATTTGAAAGATAAGATCTTGGTTGAGTTGGTTTTTTAGTTACCGCATCAACTTCTTTAGGACAATAAGCACAATCATATTTGCAAGTAAATCCATCGGGTCTCAAAGTAATAGTAGAAACTAATACTCCAGACTTTGAGCGCATATTCTTCTTAATCATCCAACTTATAAAAGTCAAAGGCACCTTCCTATCTTTAAAATATTTATTATAAACAATTCGAATATCCCCTTTAGAAGGAAGAACTCGATGTTTCTTTTTTAAAAGTCTGAATGTTTCATCTAATACTTCCTTTTTAACATTCAGATTAAATGTCAAAAAATCTTCTATAAACATTTTAATGTCATCTTCTTCAGGAGAAATATGAGTTTTATATTTTAAAATATCTTCAATATCCATTAATAAATATAGTAATATTTATTAATGATAATAGTTTCAACTTTTTTTAAAAGAACTCCATATAATTCTTCTTCCCAAAAGAATGTTTCAAAAACAACGAAGGGATGTAATCCTTAATAGAATCTTCAATCTGCTCCATGTTAAATGACTTTTTTTCATCATCATATGAATTTTTCATCTTAATATCCAAAGGTTCCCTAGCAATAGGACATTTAGAAAAGATTATTTCAATGTTGCCAAAAATTGTGTTAACATTAATTCTTTCTCTCTTTGGCATTAGTTCCTTAGAACATTTAACCATTACCAATTCATCAACTGCACTGTATTCTTTAGCCAAATGACCAGGAATCCACCAATCATTCATTACCTTGAGACGAAAGTCAGCTTCAGTCATATTCATTCGTTCTGCTTGCATTCTATCCAAATTATCATCTACTGAATGAATGAAAGTTAAATAGTTATCTACATTCTCCAAAGGACCTTTTAATCCAATACTCATTTGATGTTGCATTAAAATAGAAGAAGGAAGAGCCAATCTTTGAGGACAAGATTGTAAAATTACAAAGGCCATTGATGCAGCAAAATCAGCAATACAAATTACTTGAACACCACTTAGTTGAAGAGTTTTAATTTGGTCAATCAATTTATTACCTTCCAAAACCGAACCTCCTGGAGAAGACAAATAAATATACATTGTATCAATATCCAAATCTCTATCATTAAATGCAGAAATCCAATTAGTTGAAGATGTTCCTTGAATAGGACCTCGAATAGTAATTAGGTTTCTGGAATTCAAATCAATAACCTTGTAAGTGCAACTTACTAATCCAATAAATAAAAAATTTAATAGTGAGAACATTAATATAATAATAAAAATGTCTTTATATTTATTTAAGGAAAAATCATTTTAATACTTAATGGAAAAAATTTTTGATGAATTGAAAAATAATGGAGATGATAATCTGAAAAATGAAAACTATAATGCAGCTCTTGACTTTTATTCCGAAGCATTGGAATTAGGCAAATTTGAAAAAACTTACGCTGTTTATTTAAACAGATGTCTAGCCTATTTTAAATTGGACAAATATGAAAAGGCATTAGATGATGCATTTAAAGCTAGTGTTTTAAATCCAGAATCCGCTAAAGCTTGGGGAAGAGTTGGTAGTTGTTTACTTGCATTAAATAAAAAAGAAGAATCATATGAAGCGTTTTACAAGGCATCTCAATTAGAACCATCAAATGAAGAATATAAATCATTATCTAAAACTGAAAATCTAGATGAATTGATTGAAGAATTGAAAGAATTAAAAAAAGAAGAAACTATGAAATTGCCATTTCAAATTGAAGGTATGATTGGGCCGTTATTTAGTAAAATGATGAATAATCAAAAGTTAATTGATTTGGCAAGAAATCCAACTTTTAATTTATCCAAGTATAAAGAAAATCCTTTAGCTGCAATGAATAATCCAGAAATAATGGATTTAGTTTCGGATGTATTAAAGGAGTTAAATTTAAATAAAAGTTAAATACTATCAATTACATCCAGTTCTTCTTTCTTTTTATTTTCTAAATCAATAATTGGTTTATTACTATTACTATTTTTTAAGATTTTATTAATATTAATTTTAGGTGCAAACAATCTTTCTTTTTTTAAATTTATATTCTTTTCATAATTATCACAATATCTTATAGGTGGAAAACCTCCTGGCATTAAATAAAGATAGAAAATATCTTTATTTAAAAATTAACTGTTATATCTTTCTTTTCAACTTTAACTGTTTCTGAATTTTTTTGTATTACAACTGGTTTATCTTCTAAAGTTTTAGATAAAACAATATGATTAACTGAACAACATTTACCTTTATTTTCACATGTAAATTTTAAATATTCATTTGAATTAACATCATTAATAAAATTATAAAATAATATTCTATGTAATGCTTGTTTTTTGCCATTGAAAAAGAAATTTACAAATGAATTATTATTAATTTCAGTTATGTATCCTTGCCATAAACTGCACTTATCTGCAAAAATAGAATCAGGTAAATACGATGCAATTCTATTTAAATCTTGTAATGATAATTTTCTGTCTCCAACTAAATTTTTTCTTTGTTTTTGTATTAATTCTTGATAAATTATAGTTTTATTCATCCTTATAATATCTTATAATTTATTTATAATATATAGAATAAATATTTTTAGGAATTTTATTGGAACCATCGTAATCAAATTTAATAAAAATGGTTGTTAATAATCTATTTTCTGCAGTAAACTTTTCTACAGTTGCGTCACTGACTTTGACTTCTCCTTGTAAAAATAAATATTTAACATTGGAAAAGTTATCATAAACAACAATGGGTGAATCTATTAAATGACTTAATACAAATAATTCTACCTTTCCATCTGTATTATATGAACTCTTTCTAAATTTATTAACTGTAGATTCAAAAAAGTTATCATCATCTTTGAAATAATTTCTCAAATATTTAGTAAACTCTTCATTGTTTTTATTATTTTGAATAAAATCTATAATATTAGCTTTAAATAAATAAGTAATAGATGTTTGTAAATCAGAATTATATCCCAAGTTTCTAGAATCGTCATCGTATAAAGGATTATTTAACCAGTAGAAAGAATTAACAAAAGCTCTAATCACACTATCCTTATTTGATACAATAGGTTGAATTAATTGTTTTCCTAATTCTATTAATTCAGGATAGTCTTCTTCTACAATTTGTTCTCCTTTGAAAGACATATTTTTCTTTCCAATGATTGGTACTTTATCTTTACCAAATAATTCGCTCATAATTTTATTAATTGTAAAATTGGAAGATTTAATAATCTTTTGGTTTTGTCTAAATGAATATTGAGTGTAATCAACAATATCTGACACATAGTAATTGTTTTCTTGAATAATTTCTTTAAACTTGATACTATCTAAAATTAATTCTTCAATAACCTTATTCACATAATCCACAGCCATATTTTCAGTTAAAATCATTTTACAAGAATCATTTTGCCAAGCACAGTGTGAATTAGCATTACATTTATCTTTAGTATTATTAATTTCACAATAATCTCTTACATTATAAACAATATAATTATCCAAATTAGGTAAATCTTTGATTATATGGGCCATACTGGTTTGTTTACCACCTCCTGATAGTTTTCTATTAGCTATAATTTTTTTATTAATAATGTTAAATAATATCTTTCTTAGTTCATGTTTTTTATCACTGGATGATATCTTTTTATCTCTAACAATATTAATAATATTATTTTTAATTTCTTCATTGTTTTGTAAAAATAAACTTAGTTCCAATCTATACATATTATAGCCTTCTGATTTAAATGTTCTTTCTTTAACACGATAACTTCTATTATCAATAGTTACTTTATTGGTTCTAATTTCTCTATCAATGTCTTCTTCTAGAGGTTGAAATTTAATTGATAATCCCATCTTTTTAATTTCTTTTTCAGTCAAGTATTCGTGTTTAACGGGAATCACAGTTTCATTGTGTAATAATAAAGAAACAATATTTAATTCTCCTTTTTTATTTGAATCATAAAATATAGACTTTGGTACATAGTTTTTATTTAATTTTTTATCCATATTTCCTAAATTTTTCATAGTCTCTTTTAAATTACTTAATCGATTGTTATTAACTACACTTTCAAAAGGATAATTATAACTTATTCCAGAAGGTTTTACTGGTATTAAAATATTAGTACCAGAATTATTAATTTCAAGATACTTGCACTTGTTACGATTATCAATATATTGAGTTTTTATTTTAATCTTTAACTTTTCTAAATCAAGAATAATATTTTTACAACAGATATCATTAGAAATAGATAATTGATTTAATAACTTGTTTTGACAACTCTTAATGTAATAATTAGATAATTCTTTAATAACTATATTGTTATTCTCAAAGAATTTTTGTAATTTAATTTTTTTATCTTTGGTTTCATCCTTTTGAACTCTGTAAATAGGGAAATAATATTTCCCTTCCTTAATCAAAATTACAATATCTCTATCTTCACCTCTCATATAGTCATTTTCTAAATTAGAACATACTAAATAATACTTTTCTTTAACTACATCTTTTTCCAATGCTCTCTTTACTACTATAGTTTGTTTTTCAATAATATAATAATAAATACCCTTCTTACTTAATAATCCAGGTATTGCTAATAATTCACTGGTAATATCATATTCTAAATACGTAGAAGATTGTAAATATTCAATAAATGCTTCTCTGGTTGAAAATGATTCTTTAATATCACCGTTGTTTAAAAAGGTAAAATGTAAATCTTTTTTATCATTTTTAATAAAGTCAGCCATCAATGAAATAATTTCAGGAATTGGTTTATCATAAATATCAGATATAGCTGCTAAGAAATTATAAGTATCATTTTTAACAGTAAATTTAAAATAGTAACCGGATTTAGATTCTAATAAATAGTGATTTCTAATTTTTTGGTCATGTTTCCAAATTTGATTAAAAAAGATATCTAACCACTTTGGTAGGTAGATAAATCTGCCGGCTTGAATTTTATTAGTATCTTGAAGAATATAAACTTTATCTCCTAAGGAGGAACCAGTTGATTTTTCTTCTACTACTTGTGATTTTTCACCAATACATTTTTTATAGTAATTCATCTTAAATTTGTTTCCTGAAGTTAATTGATCCTTTTTAAAACAACAAGGTGCACATAAATCATTGGGATTATTCCCTTTAGTTAAAAATCCAATAAACATATGTTCTTGGTTTTCGTCTGGATTACATTGATAATAATTATATTTACCATTATCGCCTGCTAATTTAATAGCTCTTACTGTAACCTTTCTATTTCCTTTTTTACCTTTAATATCGTATTCTCTTTCGTAAAATCCAGTTTTAGTATTTAATTTATAGCCTTTCTTAATAAGTGTTTCAATTTGGTCGGAAGGAATACCATCGGGTCTTCTCTTTTTATCAGTACCGCTGTTTTGACAATTTCTAGTATATTGATTTTGTCCTTCTTCAGGTTTATAAGCTAATCTTTTCTTATCCAAAGAAGTAAATAATTTAACATTTTTAATAGAACTTTCATAATCAACAATTTCAGTAACCTTATTTCTTCTTTTGGCAATCTTGTTTAAAGTTTTAAGAGTATCTTTTAACTTTTGATATTTACTTTTCTTGTATAAATAAGTTTCAGTGTATAAAAATAATAAGACTTTCATAAAATTTATAATTTCATCTAATTGATGTTTATCTCTAGCACCAGTAATTCTAATTTTATATCTATCTCTATCTCTGCCTTGAATACTAATATCTATTCCAGGTGGCTTTGATTTAGGTAATGATTTAAGATGTTTGATTAATTTTTTAGATTTCTTAATCACCTTAACATACTTTT
>Ga0214923_10006608_pt1 | contig 12958 bp, 21 predicted proteins | sample LL1510_MetaG_FD_177993 | JGI IMG/M metagenome (GOLD analysis project Ga0214923, IMG submission 177993) | Freshwater microbial communities from Lake Lanier, Atlanta, Georgia, United States - LL-1510 | ecosystem: Environmental > Aquatic > Freshwater > Lake | place: USA: Georgia | collected...
AATAAATATGATTTCCTTCACATTTAATTGTAATTTTATCATCTACTAGTGCCATTATATGAATATTTGTTATCTATTTATATTCATTTTTTTGTTAGATTCCATATAAATTTATGAGTTAATCCAAATACAATCCCAAAAATAAGAGCATGAACTAATGCAACTGTCATTTTTTTACCTTTAGGAGGTAATGTTAAAACAACTCCTGGTGTTAAAACAAAAAATAGTAAAGCAGCATAGATAAACATGGTCCAACACATTTTATTTATTAAAATATTAAAATTTATTAAAATTAAAAAATTCTAAATATAAACTTAAATATTTAAAAAGAGAATAAGAAGATAATTCAATAAAAAATTATAAAATTTTATAAAAATTGATTTAAAATTTAATATATATTATAACAAAAAATGGATGATTTAACTAAAAAAATGAGTGAGTTAAATAATGAATTAGAACCTTATAAAATATCTACTCCTAATTATACAATTATTAATTGTTGTTGTATAAAAGGACTAACTGATATGAAAAAAAAAAATAAAAAAATTCATTTAACAATTACATCACCTCCATATTATAATGTTAAAGATTATGTAACTTATACTGATTATAAAGATTATTTAAATACTTTAAAAGTTGTATTTACATTAATACATGAAATTACAGAAAATGGAAGAATGTGTTGCGTTAATTTAAGTAATATATTAGTTCAACGAGAAAGTCGTACATGTGAAAGTAGTAGAATACCATTAGCGTTTCATTTTGTTCCTTTAATGGAAGAAATCGGATGGAAATTTATTGAAGATATTATCTGGGTCAAACCTGAAGGAGCAGCAAAAAATAGGAATGGTGGGTTTTTCCAACATAGACAACCAGTTGCATATAAACCAAACATTGTCAATGAATATATATTTGTATTTCAAAAACCTTCAAAATATTTAATAGATAAAATAGTAGGAGAATATGATGCAGTTACATCATTAAATAGTAAAGTGGATGATGATTATGAAAGAACTAATGTATGGAAAATAAACCCAGAAACAAAATCAAAACATCCTGCACCATATCCAATAGAATTAGTTGATAATTTAATAAAATATTATTCATTTCATAATGATTTAATTTTAGACCCTTTTGTTGGTTCAGGAACAACTATATTATCTGCATTTAAATTAAATAGAAAAAGTATAGGATTTGAAATACATAAAGATTATATAACCATATTTGAAAATAGAATTAAAACAGTTACAGAAAATGAAAAAACAAATGTTGTATTAGCAATAACTATTAATAAAGATGATTATAAAAATTTAAATAAAGAACAAATTAAAAAAAAATTAAGTAAATTTAATAAAAAACATCTTTATGAATTGGTAAATGATATTAAATATAAGAATTATACAAAAGATAAATTAATTGATTTAATTTATAATTTAAACTTTATGGATACGGCTTGATGATTTGAATGCATTAAAATCACCACTTTCTTTACCTTTACGAGTATGACAAATAGCACAAAATGTTTTTAAATTATCCAATGTGTTATTAGAGTGATTACCATCTAAATGGTCCATATGATATATATCACTTGGAAATTCATTATATCTATCTTTGTCCATAGGACATATAAATCCTAAGATTCCATCTTTATTTTCACAAAACTTTTTTTTATGAAATAGTATACCATCAATAGTTTTATCTTTTTTTCTTGAATCTGAACATCTAGAACATTCGGTTTTAAGAGAAGGGTCACCTTGTGCAGACCAATGACGAATAGCTACGGTATGATGGCATCCTTGATTAATACATAATGGTATAGTATTTCCATTTTCAATCCATTTATTTAAGTTTATTTTGTTTAATGATGGCATTTTCATTTGCATTTGTGTTTGAATATGAATTTGTGGAAGTTTATTAATTAATTCCATTTTAATATGATAATAAAAAATAATATTTATTCAATTTTTATAATAATTAATAATAATTAGTTAATTATTATAGTAATTTTCATTCGGTTGAATGATGATACAAATATCAATAATGATAAGAATGGTAATATATTTAATATGAATGGCATTAATATTTTAATTAATACTAATAATAATAGTAAATTAAGTTTATCAACAATTACTAATTCTACTAATTCTATCATTGTTTAAATAATTTATATTGATGTTGATGTTTATGTTTTGTATTAATATATTGTTATAAGTTCAATTTTATAAGTAATTGAATAATATCAAACATACAAAGACAAATAAGAATAATATTTGCAATAATAATTAATTTAATGATAACAATTGTAATTGCTATTGAAATACGCATTTTATTATTCATCTTCGTTTTATTGTTATTACTCTTACGATTCATAAAGGTTAGTTCCATTTATAAAAATTATTACAAATATTAATTATTCAATTTTTATAAAATATAAAATTCATTTATAATTCATTTCAAAAATTCATTAATTAATTTCAGGGTTTTTAACAAGTTCTACTGTATTCCAATCAATATGCTGTCCATAATGATTTATACCATCTGGTACACAAATAATATGCCTTGAATTTCCACGTAATGTAAATGTAGGTTCTGCCCATTTTGTTTTTTTCCAAGGAAGATATATCATACCAATTAATTGTTTTTTGTCTCCTGTAAATTCATCTATACGTATAGGTTCATCACGTAAACTATGTGTAATACAATCACCAATGTGTATTGTGATTTTAGTACCATTTTTTTTAGTAAGAATAATCGAATTATTTGTACTGATATTTGTACTGTTATTTGTATTATTTGTATTAATATTATTCCAACAAGTAGTCATAGTAATATCTTTATAATATACCTTATATTATTTATATATTATTAAAAAAATAAAAAATATAAATATATAAATAAAAAATATTGATAAATGTTTGCTTATTCTAAATCTTCTGGAAAACATTTAATATGTGATTTTAAGGATATTCAAAATACAAAATTATTAAATGATATGGAAGAATTAAAAAATTTATGTAGAACTATATGTAATATAAATGATTATGAAATTTTAGGTGAACTTGATAAATCTTTTCAACCGATTGGGTTAACATTTATTTTTTTATTAGGGGAATCTCATTTATCTGTTCATACATTTCCAGAAAAAAAATATATTGCATTTGATTTATTTACATGTCGTCAATATAATGATTGTTATGTATATCAAAATATTTATTATTATTTAAAGGATAAATTACAAGCAGGAGACAATAGTGAGAAGAAAATAATAGATAGATTATTTTAATAATATTATTAATATCTAATAACTAATACCTTTCACTATAAAGTTCACAAATATAGTCATAATCGTCTGACAATAAATTGTCTCCTACCATATACCAATATGCCTCACATACAGTGTCTGGTTTTGTATAATTTATATTCATATATACATTGGGTGGGTCTGTATAATATAAATGCACAAATGTATTATGTTTTTTAACTATTTCTAATATATATAAATAATTATTTTCATTTTCTGTATAATAATCAACTATTTCTTGAGAATTGAATTTAAGAAAAGAATTAAATATATTTTCTAACATTTCATCTTTTATTTCTGTAGAAAGTTCTTCATTTAATTCAATATTATTAATAGATGCATATGTCAAAATATCTTTAATCGCTTCAGTATGAAACATGTCCATTTCCATTTTATAAATTATTATATTATATAAATTATAAATCAATTTTTATAAATTATATATTTTATTATATAATGAATAAACTAAATAATAATTTTAAATTAATAGGTAAGTTAGGTTTTATATTATTTTGTTTACTTTTATTAGACTCACTTTATATTGGAAGTCAACTTAAATATTTTAATAAATTATATCTAACAATTCAAAATAGTCCTTTAAAAATAAATGGAGTTGGTGTAATTTTATGTTATATGTTTTTGGTTGGATTACTTTATTATTTTATTTTGTCTCAAAAAAAAAGTATATTAGATGCATTCATATTAGGAGTTGCAGTATATGGAGTGTATGAAACAACAAATTATTCAACTATTACAAAATGGCCATTATATCTTTTATTTGTAGATACTTTATGGGGAGGATTATTATTTGCATTAACTACATGGGCATATTATAAAATTTATTAATTATTATAATTATAAATCATATAATCATTTTATTATTTTTATTCAAATACTTTTTAATTTTATTTATTTTTATTGTAATAATAATAGACTCTTTTGTTCCACATGATATAGCCATATATTTATCATGTAATTTATTAAGTTCATTTTCTAAATAATCATATGTTAATAAATCATATAATTCTTTTTCAAAATAAATACGATTTATTTCATCCATATATTATAAAATATTAATTTAATAATTAACTATATTGTTTAATAATCAAAAGTTTCATCTCCAGTAATTCGCCGTAATAATGCATTTGTTGCTCTTTTTTCAAAAGCTTCTTGTATTTTTTGTTTTTGTGGATATAATGTATAATATTTACAATGAGATAATGGACCAGTATATAAATTTGGTTTTTTTTTTGAATAATCAAGTAGTATATTTCCTTCTTTTAATACTTCACTATTTAATTTAAATATTCTTATAAAATGTGCATGTTCTGTGTAATATCTCGTAGTCATTAATGTATAATCATAAAAACTACCTATACATAATGGAATATTATCTGGATTAAATTCATCTCTTGGAATAATAATATATTTATTACCTTTTCTTAATTCTGTAAATTCAACTTCTATAAATTTTAATTTCATTTAATTATATTTATAATAATAATAGTAAATCAATTTTTATAAAATTATATTATAATAAATAATAAACAAATGATTCATCACCAGTAATATTTCGTAAAATAATATTTAATGCGCGTTGTTCCATTGCTTTTTGTATTTTTTCTTTTTGATTCAAAAGAAAAAATATATGGTCTGGATTTATATAAAATCTTGATTCATAACTTACATAATATTTGGTTTTATTTATAATAGTTGTAGTTGTAATATAGAATCTAGTAAATGATTTATAACGTCTAGTGCATTTACCAATTATTTTATATCCTAGACCATATTTTGAATCTTTTATTCCATATGTCTCTCCAACCTTTAAATTATTATAACTTACTTCCATACAATTATATTTAATTAATTATATTATATTTAAATGTATTATCTCCAGTAATATTTCGTAAAATAATATTTAATGCGCGTTGTTCCATTGCTTTTTGTATTCTTTCTTTTTGCGAAATTATTCTAAAAAAGTGTCTTCCTTTGTAATTATAATAACTTGTATTTTTTAATTTAAATGTATTTGAATTGTCATCATTCATGCATGTAATATTTTTAAAATATGCATTTTTTTCAGGTATAAATAAACCTGTATCAATATATTTATCAAATATACCGATATCAATCATACTTTTACATTTTGCATTAAAATTAAATATAATAAGATATTTTATTCCTTTTACTAAATTTATAAATTCAACCTTTTCAAATACTAGATGATTCATTGAATTACTTATTAAAAATAATATATTATATTGATTTATTCAATTTTTATTAATAAATAATTTATTAATTAATTATATTATATTTAAATGTATTGTCTCCAATAAGATTTCGTAAAATAATATTTAATGCGCGTTGTTCCATTTCCTTTTGTATTCTTTCTTTTTGCGGAATAATTCTAAAAAAGTTTCTTGTATTTAAATCATAATAACTAGTTTCTTTTAATTTATATGAATGTGAATTTACATCATTAATACATGTAATATTTATAAAATTTGCAGTTTCTTCAGGAACATAAAATAAATCTATATCAATTGCTTCATAATTATCAAATGTACCTATATCAATCATACTTTGAAAATTTGCTTTAAAAATAATAAGATATTTTGTTCCTTTTACTAAATTTATAAAATCAACCTTTTCAAATACTAGATGATTCAATAAATGGTCCATTAAATTAAGAATTGGTTTATTCATTTTTATTATTAAAAAAATATAATATATTGATTTATTCAATTTTTATAATTAATAATTTATTTATAATTAATAATTTATAATTTTAATATTTAAACATATTATCTCCAATAAGATTTCGTAAAATAATATTTAATGCACGTTGTTCCATTGCTTCTTGTATTAAATGTTTTTTACTATTTAATTTGAAAAATTTTACTTGTTTGGTAAAATTTTTACTAAAATATCTAGTTATTTCTACATACATATTTTCTATTTGAATAATATTAAAACGTGCATATTTGAATGTAGCAATAGGACGAATACTATGAGAATTGTGAACTACATGTCTTGTATTATACATTGTAAATATGCCAATATTATAGGAATTTACATTATATAAAATTAAATATTTTTCTTTATGTTTTAAATTATCAAATGATACCTCTTCAAATATTAAATGAGACATATCATAAGTACTTTTATCTGATTTAACAATTGCCAAATGATTCATCATCAAATGATTCTTATTGTAAGGCATAATGGTTACAAGTTACAAGTTATATTTATGAATTACAAATGTATATAATAATTTAATTGATTCAATTTTTTAAATTATAATTTTTAAAAAATAATTTTTTTAAAAAATTCTATAAAATATTTTTCCAAAAAATAAATTTTTATTTTTTTATTTTTTTATAAATTTTTATTTTATAAATTTTCTCTCTCTCAAAAAACTGTTTTATACTCAACATTTTTATACTTTTTTTTTGATAACAAAAGTATAAAAAAAGTATATAGCAGTTGACACTATTATAATGTAAAATTTATAAAATTCTAAAAAAGTATAGAAAAATGCTGAAAAAAGTATAAAAAAAGATGAGTCCAAAAAAAGTATAAAATATTTATATATAATAATGATGCAAATTTATGAAATTTATTTCGTTCTTTTTCGCACTTACTCAACATTTTATACTTTTTACTCATCTTTTATTCAGCTTTAATTCAACTTTTTTCAACACTAGAAAGTATATGTTTTTACCATTATTTTTTAGCTGCATCATCCGTAATAAATTTATAAAATTTAACAATATAAATTAATAATAAAAAGTATAAAAATATACTTTATTATATATAAATGGTAGTATATGAATGTATACATTGTGAATTTACAACATTGATTAAAAGCCATTTAGACCGTCACAATAAAACAAATAAACATTTACTAATACTCAACAAAATTCAACATAAACCTTCAAAAATAGTTAATATTAATATATGTAAATATTGTAGTAAGGAATTTAAACATATGCAATCTATGTATCGTCATATTAAATATACATGTAAACAGAATAAAGATGAGGATATAAAGGAGTTGGTTCGTTTAATGAATTTACGATTAGACCAAAAAGATAAAGAATTAGAATTTCATAAAAAACAATTAGAAACACAAGAAAAACAAATAGAAAAATTAATGGGTAAATTACAAATACAGAATATAGTAAATGGAAATATTATACAAAATAATATACAATTGTTACCATATAGGGAGACAGATTATTCACATTTAACTGAAAAAGATTATATTTCTGCTATTAAAAAGGTAAATTTTTGTGTAAAACATTTAATAGAAAAAATACATTTTAATCCATCAAAACCTGAAAATATGAACATATATATATCTAATTTAAAAGATAAATATATGATGATGTATCAAGACGGTAATTGGACTATTTTGCATAAAACAGAAATAGAACGTGTATATGATGATAAAGAAATGTTAATTGAAGATTGGGTTGATAAAGAACAACATAAATATCCTGAATTAAAGGATAAGTTTTTAAGATATATTAATAATAAAGAAGACGATGATACTTTAAATATGATAAAAGATGAAATTAAACTCATGCTATATAATAAAAAAACTATGATTGAAAATTAAATTAAATCAAATTAAATTATAATATAATATAATGAGAAGAACTAGAACTGTATCATTATCAAATCTAAATAAATTAACAAACAAAGACAAAAGTAAAAGTAGAAGTAAAACTAAAGGTAAAAGTAAAAGTAGAAAGGCACGTTCATTATCACCAAGAGTAAGAAGTATAAAAAGTATAAGAAATGTAAGAAGTTTAAAAATGGTAAATAGAAATAGAACTAATAGTAAAAGTAAAACTAATAGTAAAAGTAAAACTAATATTATATCTCATTTACCAGTTACAATACCTCTACAACTACCACTACAACTACCACTACCAAATATTTCACAAAATATATTAAATTTAAATTCACCTCCACCACCATTACCGTTGTATAGAACAAATAATTTTAATAATTTTAAAAATTTTAATATACTTCCACATCCTCCATTACCATATATGAAACCTATAAATAATGAACAAAGAAATGTTCTACAAAATTCTTTACAAAGAGCGATTACTACAACTCATACACAACAGGGAAATCAAGGGTCTTGTTTTATACATGCAACAGTAAGATTATATTTAAAAAATATAATAGAAGTTTTTTATGATTTAAAATTAAGTAAACCAGATGAAATGAAATATTATAGAAATAAATGTAGTTTATTATTAAAAACAGATGAAATTGATGAACATATTAAATCAAACGCATTTGATAATTGTACTGAAAAAGGGAAAAAGAAAATGGTTTTATTTTTATATTTATATAAAATATTAAAAAAAAAATATACATGTAATGGTGGTATGACCAAAGCATCAATGTCATATTTATTATTATTATTTAATAAATTAACCAATAGATTTATTGAAACAGATGAATCAATAATAGATGAAGAAATTTTATCAGAATTTGGTAAGTATTCTCATGATATACTTGATGTATTTGAAAAGGTACAAAAAACAATGATTAAATATAGAGTATCTGTTGATTTTCATTATTTTCCAATAGATAAATATGATGATTTAGAATCACATCATCAAGATTATTTATTTAAAATATTTAAAAAATTATTAGATTGTGGATTATATATAACATTATCATTAAAAACATCATCAATTAAAACATATCAAGGTCATTCAATCACAATTGTTGATTATGATGATGATGATATATATGGATTTCTGATAAAAAATACATGGAATACATTTATAGATTCTATTTCATATAATAACTTTTTTGGATATAATGTATTACAAGGTAATAATCCCCCATTTATTATTACAGGAATATATATGATATATCCTATGTTTTTAGGTATGAAATCATTTCAAGAAAATAAATTTGATAATGAAAATATAGGGTTTTTAGAATATCAAATACAAACTATTAAACAAGATAGTTTGGAAGAATTAACATATTGGGTTGATAATTATTCAGTAGAACTAGCGAAATATAAAAAAAATACTGATATATTTTAAATAAAATTAAATTATAATATATGTCTACAAGGTCATTGTCATTGTCATTGTCTCCTTACATGAAAAAATCAAAATCAAAATTTAAATCTAGGTCTAAATCTAAAAAATCTAAAAAATTAATTAAACTAAGTTCCTTACCTCTTTCTTTTAATTCTCTTCCAAGAAGTCCTTTAAAAAAAATGAGTATAACTAAAACAAATCAAGGCGAAGAAGGGTCATGCGTTGCGCATACAATATCTAGATTAATTGTAAAAAATATATTTGAAAGATTATATCCATTAGAAATAAGTTTAGCTGAAGAAAAATTATATGAAAAAAATAATTGTAATATATATTTAAATACTAAGGCTACTAAAGATAGTAAATCTACAAATGCAGGTTATTTGGATTTAACTCCTACCAATTGTGGACAAAAAGGATATTATAAAATATTATTATTTTTATACGTATATTATATAATAAGAGAGAATTTTGATTGTGATGGAGTATCATATTTATCTTCATCATATGTATTAAATTTATTATTTAATGATAATAATGATAAAAATAATATTATAATGCCAAAAATATTTCAACAATCAATTCATTTACCTATTTTAACTGTTTTATTAGAAAAAATAAAATCTAAATCTAAAATGAATATAAAATATGAAATAGTTGATATGGATAATGATAATAATGCAATTATTATTATACGTAAATTACTTGATGCAGGGTTATATGTAGGAGTATCATTAAGTCCTCGTTATGGAGATGACCATACTGCAACTATTGTAGGACATACACCATATCATTTTGTTATTAAAAATTCATGGAATACATATAAGGATTATATACCATATAAGTATTTGAATGATTATTTTAAAATTGGATATATGTCATATAAAATAAATCAATATTATTTAATTTTACCAATATATAAAAAGATGGAACGTTATGATTATGCACTTGAAGGAAAAAATTCACATATATATGTGAATTATATAGAAATAGAAAAACGTGAAATGTCAGAATATAAAAATTGGATATTAAAATATGTAAAAGAATTATAATGTAAAACAGTTATAGTTATAAGTTATAAGTTATATTATAATTTAATTAAATGATTAATACAATTTGAATAATTTTCAAAATTTTCAAACATTAATTTAGTCATTTCTGCAGGAGTAATAATATATTCTTTTAATTGTGCAATTTGACATTTTTCTTCAACAGATAATAATATATCATAAAACATTTCAATAAATTCAATAATAGATAAATTGGTACATTTTTTAAATTCACATATTAAATCAATTCTACCAGGGCGAATAAGTGCACTATCTAATTTATCAATAAAATTAGTTGTCATAATTACAATTCTTCCAGGTGCTTCTAATACACCATCTAAAAGATTTAATAGACAAGACAATGTTAATTTTTCACTTGAAAATAAATCTTCTTTTTCTTTTTCTTCCTTTTTTTGTTGATAACAAAATTTATCTTGAATATCATCATGTAATGGTAAAAATCCATCATCTTTAACATATCCATTTGTTTCACTCCTATCTAATAAAATATCTGTATCATCTGCATCAAGGTCTTCAAATAAATATACTCTTTGTTCAATCGGAATAATAATACTTTCATTACGTCCATTTTGAACAATATTAATAGTTTCATTAAAGAATAAATTTTCCATTTGGGTTTTAGTAACATATTTATGTAGTTTAATATTAATAATATGACGTTGGGTTACTCCACTTACTGCTTTAATTAAACTAGTTTTTCCACAACCAGGTAAACCATATAACATAAGACCCAGAGTATAAGGTATACCATTATCTGAATACCATTTTTTATTTTTTATAAAAAAATTAACACGTTTTTCAATTAATCTACTTTCTGGTCCAATTACATTTTTAAAATTACGATTTGTTGTAAATTGTTTCATATTAAAAGTAATATTTGGAGGCATTTTATTATACTCACTTTTATTAATTTTTCCAGTAGATACATCATTAAAATAATATAATTTGTCTCCTAATTTATTTTGAATTTGAATATTATAATTGTGTTCGATTTTTTTTAAAAATGCTCTTAATTCATTAACATTTATATTATAACTAAAAATTTCAATAGTTTGACTTAATTCATCATCACTACCATTTTCTTTAATTAAACAAATATAAATTTCATCTAATTCATGAATTAAAATAGGATTTTTATGATTTAACATAAATTTTTGTTTAGAATAAGATATACTTTGTATATTTGGACGATTTGTAATATAATCTAATAATGAATGAGCTAAAGTATCATTTGATTTATGCAAAAAAGTTTCAATACTAATTGAAGACATTTTAATTCGTTCTTTAAAATGTTCACAAATTTCTTTATCTTTTTTACTATCTTTATCTTTACTTTTATTTTCATTAAATAAATTTAAAGTAGTTACAAATGATGGTATGTATTCCATTAAATACAAAGACATTAATAAATACATTATATAAATACTATTATCATATGATTTTATCATAAATAAGGTAAATAATTGTTGTTTAATATCCATTAATGATATTTTATTAAAATGTTTATATCATTTATGTAATTTGCATTTTATATAAATGATATATATAATGAGAAAATATAAATTTACAAAAAATGTTAAAAAAAATAAAAATAAAAGTAAAACTAAAAATAGAACTAGAACTAGAAAAAATAAAAGTAAAAATAGAAGTTTAATTAAAAGGGGAGGCTGAAAAAAACCTGCAAATGTACCTTCAAATTTATTAACATAAAAATTATTAACATAAAAATTATCAATTAGTCAATAATATAATATATTATGAAAATGAATGACATTTATATTATAATTTATAATTATGTATAGATTGATATATTTTTCAAATATAATATATTAATGAGATTATATATTTTATTAATACATTTATTAACACATTTAATAAATGTAAATTCCTGGATGATTACACCCGCTGCAAAATATTATAAATATGCAAAAGAGTCAGAACTTCATCATGGAAGAATTTCTATATTAATACAACCACATTTACAGTTACAATTACAAAATTCAATAAATGATTTACAAATAAATAATTTATTACATAATGGATTACTTCAGTTTATTATAATATATGAAATAATGCGTTTATTTTATTTAGAACAACCATTTATGATGAAAGAATCTCATAATTTAGGAAATTATTTAGGACTAAATATGAATAATAAAAATGTTATTATAAAAACAGAAATATTTTTTTCACGTATTTCATTTATGTATTTGTTATATTCTATTTAAATTTAATAAATTTCATAGATTTATTTGATTTAATTTTTTTATTAATATTTTTTTTAATAGTTAAAATACTTTTATTTATTTTATATTTATTGCTTTTGCTTCCACCGCGTGTAGTACCACGTGTAGTACTATTATCTCTTTTATACTCAGCTTTAGACTCAGCTTTAGACTCAGCTTTAGACTCAGCTTTAGACTCAGCTTTAGATTCAGCTTTAGGAACACCTTTTATTTCAGTTTTAGATTCAGCTTTAGGTTCAGCTTTTTTAGAAA
>Ga0214923_10006609_pt1 | contig 12956 bp, 6 predicted proteins | sample LL1510_MetaG_FD_177993 | JGI IMG/M metagenome (GOLD analysis project Ga0214923, IMG submission 177993) | Freshwater microbial communities from Lake Lanier, Atlanta, Georgia, United States - LL-1510 | ecosystem: Environmental > Aquatic > Freshwater > Lake | place: USA: Georgia | collected 2015-10-15
TTCCGGCGTAAATGGGGTTGAGGAGTTTGAGGCGCTGAATGAGCATGCCCGGACGCATATCAAAAATTTTGGAAATCTGGTTCGCGATTTCTCCATCGCTGAGTTTTTTGCCGGCCGTATCGCGGACATGGGTTGTGCCGTAGGTATTCACATACAGGCCTACCGGTTCAGCAACCCCAATGGCATAGGCCACCTGAACCAGAACTTGGTCGCAGAGTCCGGCCGCTACCATGTTTTTGGCGATATGACGGGCCGCGTAGGCTGCCGAGCGGTCCACCTTGGAGGGGTCTTTGCCCGAAAAGGCACCGCCACCGTGAGCACCCTTGCCACCGTAGGTATCCACAATGATCTTGCGGCCTGTCAAGCCGGTATCTCCGTGGGGTCCGCCGATCACAAAATTTCCGGTAGGGTTGATATGGTATTTAACGGTTTTGTTCAAAAGACGCCCAATACGCGAAGGGAGTTGGCGCTTAACGCGGGGTAGCAGGTAGCGTTGAATATCCGCAGCAATACGGGCCTGCATTGCTTTTTGGTCCGCTTTGACGGCTCTGGCGTTGGAGCCGGTGTTGACAAAAGGATCGTGCTGGGTCGAAATCACCACAGCGTCAATGGCTTCGGGTTTGTGCTTGTCCGAATAGCGAATGGTGACCTGGCTCTTGGCATCCGGGCGCAGGTATTTCATGACCTTGCCTTCTTTGCGAATTGAAGCCAGTTCCCGTAACAAAAGATGACTAATTTCGAGGGGAAGGGGCATGTAGCTCTCGGTTTCGTTGGTGGCGTACCCGAACATCATACCCTGATCACCGGCGCCTTGAGTTTCGGCGGTGTTTTTTTCAACGCCTTGGTTGATGTCAGGGGATTGTTCGTGGATGGCCGAAATGACACCGCAGGAATCCGCATCAAACATGTATTCGGATTTGGTGTAACCAATCCGACGAATGGTATCGCGGGCGATCATCTGAGCGTCGACATACCCTTTGGTTTTTACTTCACCGGCCAGAACGGCCAAGCCCGTGGTGACCAGGGTTTCACAAGCGACTTTGGACTTTGGGTCCTGAGCCAAAAAAGCATCCAAGAGGGCGTCCGAGATTTGGTCGGCGACTTTGTCTGGATGGCCTTCGGAAACGGATTCGGAGGTGAAGAAATACGACATAAACAAGTAAATTTTAGGAAATTGATGGGCTTATTGGAATGGGCGAAGGTCGGAACGAAGGTCCGTAAATACCAAATTTTTGACCCGAAAATTGGCCTTGACAACCCCAAGGCTTCGAGCAATTGCTCCGGGGTTTAGCGATTCAGAATGACACGCAGCCTTTCGGCCACTTTGCTTGCAGAAGGAAGCATCGCGGCTTCGAGGTCTTGGTTCAGGGGAACCGCTGGAACGGGGGCAGAGCCCATGGCTTCGACGGGACCGTCCAGATGTTCAAAACAGCGGTTTTGGATACGGTAGGCCAGGGATTCGGCAAAGGAATTGAGCAAAGGCTCTTCGGTTAAGACCAAAACCTTGCCATGCAGCGCCGCTCTTTGCATGACAAAATCTTCGTCCAAAGGGTAGAGGGTGCGCAGATCGACGATTTCGATGCGGCCCGCCAAATCGGGAGCTGCCGAAGCGTTCAGGGCCCAATGAACGCCCATTCCGTAGGTGATGACCAGGGCGGTATCGCCTTGATCCAGGGCCTCGGCGGATGGGGCCTGGGCCGTGCGGGCTTTGCCCAAGGGGATCACATAATCGGCGTCCGGTTCCGGGGTTTTGGCGGCCTCGGTTCCGGGGACTTTGCTCCAATAAAGCCCTTTGTGTTCAAAGAAAATCACCGGGTTGGGGTCCAAAAAAGCGGCCTTCATCAGCCCTTTGGTGTCGGCTGCATTGGATGGGTACACCACTTTGATGCCTCGGATATTGAGAATGGCGGATTCGATGCAACCCGAATGGTAGGGACCGCCCCCGCCGTAGGCTCCGCAGGGCACCCGTATCAAGGCTTGTACCGGGAACTGCCCTCTGGACAAATAACAACTTTTGGAGAGCTCGACGACAAGCTGGTTCACCCCGCTCCAGATATAGTCTGCAAATTGTATTTCAACAATAGGTTTTGCGCCGACGGCTGACATACCGGCGGTGCTTCCTACCAGGTAGGCTTCTTGGATGGGTGTGTTAAAAACCCGGTCGTCTCCGAATTTTTCGGCCAGGGTCGCTGCTTCCCGAAAAACACCGCCCAAGGTGCGGCCCACATCTTGACCGTAGAACAAGGCACGGGGTTCGCTTTGCAGGATTTCTTCGACCGCGTGCAGTGCGGCGTCCACCATTACGACTTTTTCACGGCCGGCGGGTTCCCTTTGCCCGGATTCGGATGGAGGGCCTCCCTGGGCAAATTCATGGTTACCAAGGGTTTGTGGATCAGGATTTGGAGCCAAACGGGCCCGTTCAAAATCTTCGGTGGCCCGGGCTTTTCCGGCTGCGGCCAATCGATCCAACTCTTCTTCCCAAAAACCCGCTTTGAGCATTTGTTTGCGCAGACGCGGTAACGGATCCCTGCGCAGGTGTTCCTCCAAGTCTTGGGCTGTACGGTACCATTCACTGCGAACCCCTGATGTGTGATGGCCCAACAAGGGAACCGTGGCATGCAAAAGAACAGGGCCGCTGCGCGATCGCAGGTGTTCCATGGCTTCTTGAATGGCTTTGCACGACGCTTTGAAATCGCTTCCATCCACCCGCATTCGTCGCAGTCCCTTGAAACCATCCGCGTAGTGGTAAGCGTCCATCGCTCGCATTTCGGCAGCGCCCGCCGAAATACCCCATTCGTTGTCCTGCACCAAAAAGAGGATGGGGAGGTTTTTGAGTACCGACATTTGGAGGGCTTCGGCGACTTCACCTTCGGTCATCGAGCCATCGCCCAAGGAACAAACCACCAAGGGAGGGGAGGTCCCTGCCGCGTTCTCCGGGTGGATACCCTGGCTTTCGAGGTAGGCCAAGGCGTGGGCCATGCCCACGGCAGGGATGGCCTGCATGCCGGTGGCCGAGCTTTGGTGAGGGATCGTGGGCATCCCTGCCCGACGAACCGAAGGATGCGCATAATAGGTGCGTCCCCCGCTAAACGGGTCGTCGGCCTTGGCCAACAACTGCAACATCAACTCGTAGGGCTCAAAGCCCATCCCGAGCAAAACCGACTCGTCCCGGTAATAGACCGACGCATAGTCCTGCGGTTGAAGGTGCAGGCCCAGGGCCAGCTGTATGGCCTCGTGGCCCCGGGATGTGGAGTGCACATAACGGGTTTCGCTGCGGTGCTCATCGTACAATTCCGCCATGGCCCGGGCCGTGTTCATGAGTTCCCAAGCCGTCAGCCACAAGGTGTTTTGCATCATGCGTCCAAAAATACACCAAGAGCCCCATGGCCCTGCGATAACACCGCTTGTCGGCCTTATTTTTGAAAAAACCCCGCTGCATGAACCCCTATTTATCGCCCAATTCTCCCTATTCGGTCAACTCAGCAGCCGCTCATTCCGCCGGAATCCCTTCGGTGGATTTACAGGACTTTTTGACCGGGACCCCCGAACAACAGGCCGCCTTTGTCCGCGAATTGGGCCAGGCCTACGAAGAGGTGGGATTTGTCGCTGTTCGAAATCATGGACTTAGTGAAGCCCAGACCGACGCCCTGTACCGCAGTGTTCAGGCTTTTTTTGGACAAGATTTTGCCGCCAAAAACGCCTACGAAGTTCCCGGCGCTGCCGGTCAAAGGGGCTATACCCGTTTTGGGCAGGAGCATGCCAAAGGCCGCCTCGAAGGCGACCTCAAAGAATTCTTTCAGGTCGGCCAGGAGGTTTCTCCTCAACACAAGATGAATGGAACCTATCCCCCCAACGTTTTGGTTCATCATCCCGCCGATTTCAACGCCGTTACCATGCAGGCTTACCGAACCCTCGAAGCCTGCGGTCAGCATATGTTACGGGCCATAGCCCTCTACTTGGAACTCCCCGAAAATTATTTCGAATCCTGGGTGGACGGCGGAACCAGCATTTTGCGTGCGATTCACTACGGACCCATCACCAACGACCCCGGAGATGCCGTCCGCGCCGCTGAGCATGAGGATATTAATCTGATAACCCTCTTGATGGGCGCCTCCGCCGAAGGCCTCGAAATCCTCTCCAAAGGCGGCGCATGGGTCCCTGTTACGGCCCTCCCCGATCAAATTGTCGTCAATGTTGGGGATATGTTACAGCGCCTCACCAATCACCGCCTCAAATCCACCACCCACCGCGTTGTCAACCCACCGCGGGAGCGCTGGTCCGAGCCTCGCTATTCCATCCCCTTCTTTTTGCATCCCCAACCCGGTATGCCTTTGGACGCCCTCCCGTCCTGCGTTCCCCCCGGAACAACACCGCTGGATCCCCCCATTACCGCCGGGGACTATTTGGACGAACGCCTCCGCGAAATCGGCCTCAAAAAATAAACCATGCTCGACGAGACCAGGCGTCGAACGTACCTGCGGGATGTCCTCATGCTCGCCCTCTCTGCCTTTGGCGGGCCCTTTGCCCACATCGCCCTTATGCAAGAGCGATTGGTCGAACGCCGCCGATACCTGAGCCACGAAGAATTGCTGGAACTCAATTCACTTTGCCAGTTCCTGCCCGGCCCAACGTCAACCCAAACCATCACCGCCGTTGGCCTCAAACTCGGCGGCCAACGCCTGGCCCTCCTCACCCTCATGCTGTGGATACTGCCCGCCAGCCTTTTGATGACCTTTTTGGCGGTTTTGGTTTATTCCCTGGAAATCAAAAACCTGGACATGGCGACCTTTCGATGGCTTCCCCCGGTCGCCGTCGGTTTTGTGGCAGCCTCCGGGTGGCGTCTTCTTGAAAGGCAGTCCTGGAAAGGCCCTGCCTTGCCGATTTTGGGCCTCACCGTGGCCCTTTCGCTTTTCTTCGTTTCCGCTTTTACCTTTCCGGTGGTGCTCCTGCTGGGCGGTTTGTTGTTTTGGGGTTGGGAGGAGCGCAAAGGCGGCTTGGGTTCTCCCCACCGCATCGCCCGCATTCGCTGGACTTACCTACGGCTTTATTTTTTGTTTTTTGTTATGGCGATTGCCTTGGGGAATGGTTTTCGATCCAGGGAAGTTTTGTTATTCGAGAACTTTTATCGCTTTGGGAGCTTGGTCTTTGGGGGCGGCCAAATTTTGCTCCCCATGATGTACGAACATTTTGTAGCCTCCAGGCATTACCTCAGCACCGATCAATTTCTTATTGGCTATGGCCTGGCCCAAGGAGTCCCCGGCCCGGTCTTCTCCTTGGCCGCTTATATGGGCGGTATGGTCCTTCAATCCAAAGGCGTGCTCTATGTTTTGTTGGGCGCTTTGATTGGCACTCTTGCCATCTTTACTCCGGGCGCTTTGCTCATCTTTTTTGTTTACCCCGTTTGGGATGACGTCAAACGCATGCCCCGCATCCAAGCCGCCCTCCGGGGGGTTCAGGTTGCCGCCATAGGCCTCATCCTTGCGGCGGTTGTTTTGCTGATGAAACCGTTGGGCACGAGCCCATTGACGATTAGCATCGTAGCCCTGACCGCCTTGCTCAACCACCGTTGGGGCGTACCACCCCTGTTAATTGTGGTCCTCACCTTAACCGCCGGCCTGGTCGGCGAGCTTCTGGTCTTGGGCTTGCCATAGGCCCTGGATTCGCCGAAGACACTTTGCCATTAAGCCCGGCGACACCCGGCCAACCGCCGGTGTTTCGACCTTTATTTCAGCTCAAAATTCAGAGACACGTAGGCCAAGCGACCTACAAGCGGACCACCGTATACCTGGAATACCTTGTTATTCAACAAATTCGAGGCGCCCAGTTTGAGGGTGGTGTTGAGCTTGAGAAAGGTTTTGTTGATTTGGGCATCCACCATCCCGTAGCTATCAATAGGGCCTGTGAACTGAGGTGAACCCTCAAACACAAAGCCTTGGATCCACTTGTAATTGATGTTAAAGCCCCAATTGGCCAAGGTATAGGAACCTCCGCCCGGCAAGGGGATTTCGGTTATCATATCGCGGCCGCTCAGTCCAATGTTGAATTTGTTTTCAGGGGTGTTGAACGCCGGAATAATCACCGTGTCTTTGCCGGCATTTACCAATTTGTTCCAGGAATAATTAAAATTCACCGCTAATTCCCGATTCAAATAATAATTACCCCCCAACGAGAAACCTTGTGTTGTAATAATACCCGTTGCGTTGGCCGCTACCCGGTAAATTCGCAAGGTCTCCCGGATAGGGAAGCCGCCCCCTATACCGGTTTGGAACTTGGACTGCACCCCGATATTAAAGCCAATAAAATTGGTGTACCAGCTGTGGTAATACCCCGCATCCAAATAAAGTTTTTTGAACATGCCCCGGTAACCGAATTCCACGGTCCGGACCTGCTCGGGCTGTATGGGCTTGACATCAAAGTACTTCAGCTTGTCCGTCGTCGGCGTTGTCCCCAAATAATCCAGGAAAGAATTAAGGGTAATCAGGGAGTCAAAGCCGGATACATTACCGACCAAAATAGCCGGACCTACATTGTAGTACAAGTACTGGTCGGCCAGGGTCGGGTTCCTCACCGCCGATGAAACCGACAAACGCCAAACATGTTTTTGGTTGGGCGTCAAAACCATGGAAACCGCCGGCGAATACACCCGCTTGAAATTCACGTTCTTGTCCGTTCTAAAGGTTGCGTTGATTTTGAGGTCCCCCAGGGGCAGTTCCTTGTCCCCAAACGGCAAGCGAAGAGACCCCAGGTTTTTGAATCGGTATTCGACCCCCCCATACAAACCGTATTCGCTGTTGACAATGCTGGTGGGGGTTTCGGTTCTACCGATGGTATCCCGCTTGGTTACCAAAACGCTGTCCAAAATCAAGGGATTCCAAACCATGTAGGACGAATCCTTGGTTTGGTAGCTTAGGCGGATCGTATCGCTAAAAATGGTACCTCGGCTGTCCGGGCGGTATTGGCGGAAACTACCGCCGACCACCACTTCCATGTTTTCGATGGGCTTGAAGCGCTTTTCGCCCTGAACATGGTACAAAGCGGATTTGTCGTAAAACAAGGTGCCTCCACGGCCTTTATTGGGAAGAGTCGTGGTTATAACATTGAACAAGGAATCAAAAGCTGCCGAACCCGGCAAGGCAAATGGCAAAGGGTTTGGGTCCCGAATGTTTCCCGTTTGGTAACCGTTGTTCACCCGGAACCGAACCTCGTTATGCCAACGGGCCAAAGCTTCGGCTGCCCCGGGCGCGTTCAAAAAGAAATTGAGGCTGTCGCTCAAAGCGGTCGGTATCCCGGAGAAGGACCCACGGTAAGGCCGCCAATGGTCGGGTAACAAACCGGGTTTTCCTTGAATTCCGTAGATGGAGTCCAGGATGGAAGTCTGCCAAACCGAGGCATAGGATTTGTTCCAGATATCGAGGGTATGAAAGGTCTCTTTCATGCGTTTGGCGGTTGCTACCGCATCGTAGGAATCCCCCGCATCCTCGTTGGTGGCGTAGGCCCGAATAAACCAATCGTCTTCTTTGCGCAGTTCCAGACGGTTCTGAAAAAAGAGAATGTTCTTGAGCCTGAAACGGTTCTCACCCTGGTAAACCGTCGTACCCGTTCCAAAATTGGACGAAGCAATGAACTCCACTTTGGGCTTGAGCATGTAATGAAAAGCCGTGTTCAGCTTGAGGTTGTTGATGTCGTAATCCACCAAATCCGCCTCACGGTAGCCCGATGGGTAGAAAATCCCCAGACCGGGCAATTGCAAGGCCTCGGAGCGAGCATCGTTGAAACGCCCTTCGTCCTCGTCACCGTACACATTGACCGCGTCATACCCACCGGGAGCGCCTTGGGGGTTCTGCGAGGCTGTGGATGGCCCGTAATTCTCTGCCCTCCAGTCGTTGGCCTTGAGGTAAAACAGGTTCATTTTCCAGCCCATTTTGTCGTTGCCGTTCCTGTCCTTGTTGGCCCAGGCGTAACGGAAAGCCGTTTCGGTTAGGGCCCTTTCGCCTACTTTGATGCTGGCGTTGATGCCCTGGTGCTGAAAGGGCGAGCGGGTGCTCATGTTAATCACCCCGTTGAAGGCGTTCGGGCCAAAAAAGGCCGACGAAGCCCCCACCACCAGGTCCACTTTTTGGATATCCAATTCCGAAACCCCCAAAAAATTCCCCAGCGAGAAATTCAGACCCGGGGCCTGGTTATCCACCCCGTCAATCAATTGCAGCGAACGAACCGGCGAGGTCGAATTAAAACCACGGGTGTTGATAATCACAAAACCCAAAGAAGCCGTCGTCAAATCCACCCCCTTCATGGTTCCCAGCCCCTGATAAAACGAAGGCGAAGGCGTTTCCTTCACGGCCAGGATATCCATAGCCTCCACGGTCAGGGCGGATTCCTTTTGTTTTTCTGAAATGCGGGAATCCACAACCTCCACACCCTGCAGGTCCATAGCGCTTTCTTCGAGTTTGATAACCAACGATTTACCACCCGCAATTGCGTTGGTGTTGGCGGTGTTATAACCAATGTATGAAATGACGAGCGGGTAGGATTGCCCGTTCACCAGGTTGCCTTCGATGCTGAACTTTCCGTTCAGATCCGTGGTCGTACCCTGCGTGGTCCCACGGATTACGACCGAAGCCCCTACCAGGGGCTGCCCGGTGCGCGCATCCCGGATTTCGCCCCGAATAACGGCCGCTCCCTCACCGCCCTGCCCTGTGCTACCCCTTTGGGCCAGGGCCGGCTGAACAAAAGCACCTCCAAAGACCCCCAAAAACAGGAAGACCGAGGACCAAAAGCGCAAAAAACAAAAAGTTGCTGTACCGTTTGATTTCATAAGGCAGGGATTCAAAAAGGCGGGGATTGAAGGGGCGTTTCGTAAAAACCCACCAATATTAAGTAAAAAATTACAAAAACGGGCTTTACTTTCGTGTGTGCGCACCCGTTTGCTTCTGTTGTTGGCCTCGATCTTTTGGTGCTGGGCCTTGTACCGTCCTTGGCCCGGGCTGCCCCCGGTCCATGGTTTTTTTCATTGGGCTTCGACCCCATTGCGCATCAACGCGGACGAACCGACGCATCAGGAACTTGAAGGACCCTATGCCGGGGTAAGCATAGGCTTGGACAGCTTGGGCGTTCCCCATGTCTTTGGGCCGGATGCCCCATCGGTCGCTTACGGTGTGGGATGGATCCATGCCCGCGATCGCCTCTTTCAGATGGAATTGATGACCCGGGTGGTGCAGGGTCGGCTCAGCGAGGTGGTTGGTCCTGTGGCCCTCGAAAGCGATTTGTTTTGGCGCAAGTTCGAATTTCACCGCAAAGCCCCGGCATGGTGGCAACATTACGCCCTCACCGAACCCGCCATGGCCGCCGAAATCTACGCCTATACCCGCGGTATCAACGATTATATCCAAGCCATGGGGCCGGCCGAGAAGCCCCTGGAGTTTCACCTCCTTGGCCTGGAGCCAAGCCCCTGGCGCGAAGAAAACCTCTTCTACCTACTGCGCTATATGTCTCACATTCTCAGCTACAACGAGGATGACCTCAAAGCAACCGAGATGCGTTTTGTTTTAGGAGATTCGTGTTATAACTTTTGGTACCCCACCCGAATCCCGGCCTCTCTCAGGCATCCTATTTATCCCGAATTTGCCTTGTCCGATGCCCAATACCAAAGCCTGATTCGAGTACCTGGCTTGAAGGAAGAAGTTCTGGTTCAGGGCAGTTCCCATGTTTACAAGCACCGAAGCCCGGCTCCTCTCAGCCCGGTATCGGGGGTGCATCGTTACCCCCATGCCAAGGTCAAAACCATGGACGATTACGGCCTGGGCTCCAACAACTGGGCGGTTTCCGGTCGCAAAATGCGCAACGGCCGCAATTACCTCTGCAACGATACCCACCTCAAGCTGGCCTTCCCTTCAACCTGGTACGAAATTCACAAAGAAGTTCTACCCTCCTCGCCGGATGCCGACGATGGAACCTGGGCCCGTGGTTTTGGGGTTGCCGGGTCGCCTTTTGTTATCAGCGGATTCAACCGCCAGCTCGCTTGGGGCATGACCAACGCCACCTGGGATTTGACGGACTTTTATGCCCTGCAGACCGATGGTCAAGGGCGTTACTACCTCGATGGCCAATGGGAGCCTTTGGACTCCTTTCAGGTCCGTATTCGGGTCAAGGGCCAGGATGAACCGGTCCTTAAGACCTATTACCGTACGTGGTTTGGTCCTGCGGACACCGCATCCGGAAATTTGCTGGCCTTGCGTTGGATTGGGGAACAACCCGGCAACGAAGGGGCGGCCTTTCATTACCTGGAGCGTGCTCGCAGTCTGCAGGATGGTTTCCAGGCCCTCAGGCATTTTAGGCAACCTCCCCAAAACATTGTGTTAGCGGATGCCTCCGGTCAAATTGGCATGATGACCGCCGGCGCAGCCCTGATCCATCCCAACCCCCAGCGTGGAATACGGGTGGGGGTAACGCGCAGTGCACGCATTCCTTTTACGGATATGCATCCTTATTACCAGCGGCTTAACCCAGTCACCGGTTATGTGGCGAGTGCCAACCAAGAACAGGTGGATCACCCGCTGGCGGCGCATATCAGCACCCGCTACGAATCATCAACCCGGGGCCAACGGATTTCGCAACTCATCGAATCCCTACCCGATGGCAGCATGGACGAAAGTCATCTGCGCGCGTTGCACATGGATGTCCACGATGGGGAGTGGTGGTTGCTGCGTCCGTTGTTGGAACAAATCTCTGGAAGCTATGCTTCTTATTTGCGTGGTTGGGATGGGGTTCTGGATACGGCCCGCGTTGCACCGACTCTCTACAACAGTTTCCGCCGCACCGCCATGGAGATGATCGGCGCCCAATTGGACAGCGGCCTTCGCTGGCTCCCGGTCGAAACCTATGCCCTGCATATCCTGGTGAATAGCCAGCAGATTCCCACCCGCGATGGCTGGGTACCCACCCGTCCCTTTGTTCAGGCCTGTTGGGATAGCTCGGTTCAACGCCTTCGTCGCCAATTGGGCTCCGACCCTGCCAAGTGGGTGTACGGGCGTTACCACCAAACCCTCATCCAACACGTCCTTCAAATTCCGGCCCTATCGTTGGAGCCCTTTGCCTCTCCGGGGAATAACCGTACCCTCAACGTCGCCGGTCGTCTTCCCAGCAACCATTCGGCCAGCATGCGAACCCTGATTCAACCCGGAGCCCAAGGAGCCGTTTCCCGTTTGATGCTAACGGGCGGTCAGAGCGGGCGTTTTGACAGCCCCCATTACCGCGACCAGGTGAATCATTGGCTTCACGGGGTTTACCATACGGCCCAACGCCGGGGAACCTTCCGACCCGGAGATTATGTGCGTACCGTTCAATTCCGTTTGCCCCGCCTGATCGCCGGTCCCAATGCTCCCCGAATCAAAGAAGCCGAGAAGGGCGGTTCCGCTCCCCAAGCCCCTGTCGAATCCGAATAAGTCCTAAAACCAAGCCCGTGCGACGCTCCAATACGATGTGGTATACCTTGAGCCTGGTCCTGCTCTGGCATGTGTTAACCAATATGCCGTCCTTGTGGATTTTGATGGTCGCCTCGGTCCTGGTTGGGCTTTTTCCGATTCGCCATCCCCGCTGGTGGAAGTACGGTGGAATTACGCTCTTGGCTTTGGTTCTTAGTATGTTATGGAGCGGCCTTTCGGGACTTACCCTCCATACTTTGGGTCAAATCACCGGCCTGGGAGGATTCGGAATGTTGATGGCGGTGGTGGTGGTGGACGTGGTCACGGTTAGCTTGTTGGCCACAACCGTGCAATGGTGGTTAGGGCGTTGGTTGCTGGCCCGACAGTACGGGTTCAAGCCCCGCTCCTGAAGAACCCCCACTCGTGATGAAAACATACGATGTTATTATTGGCGGCGGTGGAGCGGCCGGACTTAGTTTGGCTTGTGCCTTGGCCGAGCCTCGTTGGGCCGGGCTACGGATACTGGTGGTGGATGCTCAGTCCAAGCAAGGACAGGACCGCACCTGGTGTTATTGGGAAAAAGGCGAGGGCCCCTGGGATGCCTTGCTCAGCCGACGCTGGGAGACCATGGACTTTTTTGGGCCCGAAGGCAAGAAATTGGCCTTGGACCTGCGGCCTTATGCCTACAAAATGCTGCGTTCCGGGGATTTCTATGCCCATGCCGACCGCCTCATCGCTGCTGCATCTCATGTAGAACGCTGGCAAACCCGCATCGAAGCCTACGAAAAGGCCCCCAACGGCGATGTATTGTTGCGCCTGCAACAAAATTCCGAAGGCCCCGCCACGGTTCAGGCCCCCTTGGTCCTGGCCTCCACCCCTTTGGAGGGTTGGGAAAAGGAAGCCCGCCAAGGATTATGGCTGGAACAGCATTTTGCGGGGTATTTCTTGAGAACGGACCAAGACTTACCTCGCCATGATCGGGGAACCCTGATGGATTTCCGGGTAGAGCAGGTGGGGGGCTACCCCTGCTTTGGGTATGTTTTGCCCTTGGAAACCCGCTATGCCTTGGTGGAATACACGGTTTTTTCGCCGGATGCTTGGACCCTGGAGGCCTACAGGCCCCACCTGGAGGCCTATATCCACCAAACCCTGGGCCTGCATCCCAGTTCTTACCGGGTCGAAGAGGTGGAACAAGGCCGCATCCCCATGTGTACTTGGGATTTTGGGGCCGCCTGGAGGCGACGCTACCCGGACCTACCCGGCTTGGTTCCCGTCGGGGTGATGGGGGGCCTGGCCCGACCTTCCACCGGCTATACCTTCCGCAATATCCAAGGCCATAACCAAACCATCCTCCAAAGCCTGGCCAAGGCTCTGCTCCCAACGGGGGCTTTGGCTCCGGTTGCTTCCTGGAGGGATCGCCTCGCCTACCGCCCTGCCCGACGTTTTGGCTTGTACGACCAAACCCTCTTGCGGGTTTTGGTGGAGCAACGTTATCCGGGTGCCAACCTTTTTGAACGATTGTTTGAGGGAAATCCC
>Ga0214923_10006611_pt1 | contig 12956 bp, 7 predicted proteins | sample LL1510_MetaG_FD_177993 | JGI IMG/M metagenome (GOLD analysis project Ga0214923, IMG submission 177993) | Freshwater microbial communities from Lake Lanier, Atlanta, Georgia, United States - LL-1510 | ecosystem: Environmental > Aquatic > Freshwater > Lake | place: USA: Georgia | collected 2015-10-15
CTGGAATGATACCCGTGTAATTATCTTGTCGGGCTGTTTGCATAATGATATCTTTTACTTGTTGTGCAGACAAATAAGGGTTGGCATCCAGAATAAGAGCGGCAATTCCTGCCACCATTGGAGAAGCCATTGAAGTACCAGAAAACTTAGCAAAATGATAGGTTCTTCCGTTGAAGTTTACATTGCCTTGTGAAGTGTATGCTGCATCTGTATAAGATGAAATGGAAGAGATAATGGCCACCCCGGGAGCTGCAATATCTGGCTTCATAACTCCGTCGTATCTTGGGCCAATACTTGAGAAGGAAGCGATCGCGCCCCCGACATAACTGCCACTTTGTGTTTGGTATTGCGCAGCGTATGCAGCTACACTTATTACATCATCAGAACATGATGGCTCGCTAATTCCATTTTTATTATCACCGGCGACTGTTCCGGAGCCTGCTGTATTAAATGGCATACCCCAATTTCCTACATCGTTTGTAAGCTCGGTAACATTCCAGTAGTGCACATTCCCACTTGTGGCCATGGATTTTAAAATAACCTTTAAAGCTGTATTTGTGTTCTTTACTCTTAAACGCATGCTAGGCCTATTGTTTAATGAGTTAGCGCTATCAGCAGAAATATTATACCAAATTGTATCTAGACCGGTCACTAAAAAAGTATCGATATAAGTACTTAAAGTATCAGTAGAATAAAAAGGGCTTTCTACTAGCGAAACATTGGAAGAATTTGCAACAATAATTCCATTTGCAAAACTATGACCTGATTCTCCCCAAGCATGAATACTTTGTCCCCACATATTCGGATTGGAAGCGTATGAATAAAATTCTATTCTAGATTTTATAAGTGTGTCTTGGGTGCTAAATGATTTTTTAATATGAAAATTCACATTTCCATTATTGCCTCCAGAATTTGCGAATACCACTCCAGAATCCGAATAACTCGCTATCGCTTGACTGAGCATAGAATTACCATCTAAAGTCCCCATATGATAAAGCCCCCAGCTCATGTTAATAACAAGGCGTTTCCCATCAGCTTGTGCTTTGTTATACATCCATTGCCAAGCATCTAACACAGCAGCTTCATCTACCAAAAAAGTACAAAATAAAAACTTCGCGTCAAAAGCAATTCCTTTATAGGGCGTTCCTGCGCCACTTCCACCGGCAATTCCGGCAACGTGAGTCCCATGAGTTCCATACGAATAGATATTTGATGTATCTGATCCAGCAGCTATTAGTTCCGCTGGTGAATTATATTCTGTTCCATATCCAAATGGTGCGGGAGAAGGTCCGCTTAATTTGTATTGATCCCATGCCGCAACAATGCGTGTTTGTTGGAGGGCTGTATCGTAAAACATTGGCGATGAATAATCAAAACCCCAATCTGTTACACCAATGTAAACATCTTTTCCACTATAACTTGATGGTAAACCAATTCCCAAGTGAACACTATCCGCACGCGTATCTTTAACGGCCTTATCAAGCTGATTTCCTATTTTTGAGGCAAGCTGCAAGTACTGAAATCCTGAAATATTTATTTTCTCTTCAAGGGTTGTCAGTGGGACTCTCACACTTACTATATTTCCAACTTTAGAAGTTAATTTAAGTCCGCTGCTTTTAAAATCTTGGTTATCTGAAGAAAATGTGGAATCAGTTTTTCCAACGAAGGAGAGGTAAGGTTTGTCATTTATCAATTGAAGAGGATACTTTTTCAAAAGTCCTTCGGTTACTGCACCGCTCCTTGCAATTTCAATTTTTAAAGATTTGATATCATACCAATCATTTGCACTCAATTTAACTTGAGATATAGCAACAAAACCAACGCATGAGATCCAAAAAGTAAATAATTGTTTCATAAGGAGACCTTTCAAAGATAGGAAATTATTGAAAATCATCATCCCTAAATTACCTTCTTTTATTACTTTTTCACATGTCAACGTTAAAATAGAAAAGACAGATCATCGAATTCAACGCCGATTGTTAATAGTTTTTTTATTTTAATCTAAAATCTGTTTTGAATTATTCAGAACTTCGGTTTATGGTACTAAGCAGATTTTGGCTCATAATTTTCATCTCGTCCATAGTATTTATTGTGTCGGGAGTATTTACTTCAAGGAATTATTCCATTGATTTTGTCTTAAATGGAAAAAAGGATGATCCTGTTTTAATTGGAGAAAAATATTTGAATCAACTTCCGAATACCTTGCGAGATTCCTTGGTAAAATCAACTGACGGTTCGGTGATTGTAAATGTAAATGATAAAGATCCGGATACAACATATGTTTATAAGAATCAAACGGTTCAGGTATTTACTGGGGTACAGAAATCCGATGGTTTACTCGAAACATGTAAGAACAGTTTGATCGATCTCATTCTTCCACTTATTGCTTATTTGGCCTTTTTCTGTGGTATTATGCAATTATTAATAGATTCGGGAGCAACGGAAAAGTTAGCCCGACGATTAAGTCCATTTTTTGTTCAAGTATTTCCTAGTGTTCCCAAAAACCACGAATCGATTTCGTATATGACCCTAAATTTCTCTGCTAACTTTTTAGGACTCGATTCTGCTGCTACTCCTTTCGGTTTAAAAGCCATGCAAAGCCTGCAAGAAATTAATCCAGATAAGGACAGAGCCAGCGATGCACAAATAATGTTTATGTGCCTGCATGCAGCGGGATTAACGTTAATTCCTACGTCTATTATTGGTTATCGGGCTGCTCAAAATGCATCCAATCCTGCAGACGTCATGTTGCCCTGTATTATAACTTCTTTCATTGGTACAATCGCTGCTTTTATCATCGTAGGAATACGCCAACGTATTAACTTCAAGAGTGCGTCTATATTAATAGCGATTTTTACTATTATAGCCGCAATTATTGGATTGTTGTTCTATGTTAATAGTTTAGATATTTTAGGTAAGAATTACTTTACAAGTAATTTTTCCGGTTTACTTCTGATTGGGATTATTGGTTTTACCTTGGTTTATGCGTTTGTTCAAGAAAGAAAATTTAAGGAAAAGGAAACCACTGTTTTTGATTCTTTTGTTGTCGGCGCGAAAAGTGGACTTAATACAGGAGTAACAATTTTCCCATACGTACTGGGTATGTTGGTTGCTATTTCTCTCTTTAGAAATAGTGGATTATTTGAGATTATTACGATCGGTATTTCGGAGGCGTTTAAAATGGTAGGAGTGGCAAAAGATATTACTAATTCCTTACCTGTGGCACTGCTGCGACCATTTAGCTCAGGAGGTTCAAGAGGTTTCATGATTGATGCCATGAATAGTTATGGACCTGATTCGTTGACCGGACGCTTGAGTTGTATTTTTCAGTGTAGTGCTGAAACTACCTTTTATGTCATTGCTGTTTATTTCGGCTCAATAAATGTAAAAAACACGCGATACACCTTGGGAACTATGTTACTTGTAGATTTGATATGCGTTATTACCGCAATTTTTGTAGCACTTTGGTTCTTCTAACAATATGATTCGTAGCAATGGTGTGGAAATTTTTTAAGAAAGAGGAAAAAACTGATAAAAAGCCAATTTCGGTGAAATCGCTCAAACCGATAGATTATCCATCGCTAATAATTTTGGCATGGGCAAAAGCGGTGGAAGGTAATGAAGAAATTCAAAATTGGTTGAAAAACAATGGATATCCTGAATTGTTCTACAGTGTGCATGCTATCTATCTCAAAGACGAACCTAGAGATTGGTTATTAAAAAATGGGTATGCGCACCTCATGGCTATGATACATCTTGCAGAAGGAAATCAACAAGCAGGAAAATGGTTATTAGAACAAAAGTTTGATACGCTCTATCACATGGGAAGGGCTGTTGATCACGAAAATGAGAGTTGGTTGTGGTTAAGTAAAAATTCCACTCAGGATATCTTCATGCTTACTAAAAGTATACAGTTCATAAAAGATCAGATAGAGGAAAATCACAACGATATGCACTCTATAAACAAAGACTTATAAAAAAAGCTGGTTTCCCAGCTTTTCCTTTATTCAATGAATCTTACTTCAACTCTTCTGTTTTCTTGTCTTCCAATGGCGTTATTGTTTGAAGCCTTTGGTTTTGTTTCTCCGTGATAATCACAGATGATGCGTTTGGTGTCTATACCGTTGGCAATTAAGAAGTCTCGAACGGCATTTACACGATTTTTTGATAAACCAACATTATAGGTCTCGGCACCAACAGCATCCGTGTGTCCTTGTAATTCAATTTTAATTTCTGGTCGATCAACTAAAATATTGATGAGGGATTCTAATTCGCCGTATGCCACTTTTTGAACGATGGCTTTGTCAAATTCGAATAAAATGTTCTTGTTAATAAGCTCCGATTTGTCAATTTTTTTGGAGATGGTAGCCTTCTCGATATATATTGTATCCACCTTTGTTATAACAAGCGTATCAACTCGAATTTCGATATTTCTCACCAAATTACTAGTGTCTCTGTCATTTTTTACGATTTCTTGCTGTTTCTTTTTGTTTTTACAAAATTTCAACCCTAAAACTACTTCATGCGATCCTGAACTGTAACTGGCAATATTTGCCATTGGACTTTCGTAAGCGTATCCTATGAAAAATAAATCTTGAATATTCACACCAACGCGAGCAATTAATCCGACCTGAGTTCTGTAACCTAAACCGCCGTAAAGAAAGTCTTTGTAAATGACATCCGCATTCATATCTGTTTGAAAACCAGAGTTAATTCCCTTGGCAAAAACAGATGGTTTAATGGTGAAATTGTCATTAACCGGAATTGCATAGGAAATTAATCCATTCATGTGTCGCCTGAGTCCGTATCCATCGAGTCCATTGTAACTAAAATTAGTGTAGGATTGGATAAGTTGTTTCGAGGCAACAGCCACTTCTAAATTCTTGAACTGATACAACAATCCCAACTCACTGTTAATGGTTCCTGCTGAATTTACGCCGCCATTAGCGATAGGATCATTTGGATCAAAAACAATGGCTGAGGAAGGATCAACACGGTATTGATTATATCCAACACTAGCACCAATGCGGATTTTGTGATTAATTCCCAGATTAAGTCCGTAGGATAAAGAACCAAGTCCACTTACTTGATTTACCATGCCGATTTTATCAATTAGTACTTGGCCTCCCACTCCAAATGACTTACCTAAACGGGTGTTAATTCCAACATAACTTGTAAGTGGAGCTCCTTCCACTTTTACCCATTGATTTAAATGAGAAAAAGTAACATCTGTGCAACCACTAGATCCAGCATATGCAGGATTTATAGCATATCTATTGTAATTATAGACACTACTTTGAGGTGTTTGCTGTGCCATGGAAATAGCTTGAAAACCGACTATCGAAAAGAAAAGAATAGAATATTTCATGGCTGAATTATTTCTTGAATTTTAATAAATTGATTGATCCTGTATATTTTTTATCATCACATTTGATGACGTAGAAATATACTCCATCAGGAAGAACCTCACCTGTATTATTTTTCTTACCGTTCCATTCGTTGTTGTAATCATCTGATCGGAAAACTACTTCTCCCCATCGGTTGTGAATGGTAACTTTACAATTGTTTATTTTGTCGGGATCACTTACCTTCCAAACATCGTTCTGCCCGTCATCGTTAGGTGTAATCATGTTACTGATTTCAAATTCACAATCGACTACAGAAAGTTCCAAAATTAGAACTGAATCACATCCAGCAGCGGTTTGAATCGTATCGTAGATGATTCCACTTTGTGTGTATATATTTCCACCAAATGTATAATTTTCTCCAATACATATTTCAGCAGTTTGGTAACTTGAATTCGGTTCGGTAACGAATAGCGATAGCACTACTAAGGAGTCACAGCCTTCCGAAGTGGCAAGGGTTGTATTGTACACGCCAGACTGGGTTAAATTAGCTCCATTGAAATCGTATGTTGCACCGTAACAGATTGTTGCGTCGATATTGGTTGTAATAGTCGGTAACATAAATACAATCGACGTTACTATCGAATCACAACCTGTTACAGCTTGAAGCGTATCAACATAAACACCTTGAGATGTATAAACACTTGGACCAATTTGAATTGATCCTCCAGGACATAAATCATGCTCTTTCGTCACTTTGTCTACAGGATTAATAGAAAGGTTTGTTGTCACAGTGCTGTCACATCCTTGTGCTGTAATGAATACATCCGTATAGATTCCAGAAGAAGTTTGGAAAGAGCCGCCTAATAAAACAGATTCACCTTCACAAATCGCTAAATCAACGGTTGTAGTTGTTGGTGTACATGGGTTGTTACAGTTAGTGGCGTCAAAGGTAAATGTTTGCGGGCAAGCTCCGTCATTAATTTGAACTGTATAGATGCCAGCTTCAGATCCTGTATAGGAAGTACTAACTCCAGGCGACAAAGTTCCATTTGCCACTACACTTCCTGATGGACTAGTAATCGAATAGGAATAAGGGTTAGAATAATAACCATTTAAACCTCCTGTTGCAGAAAATGTAGCCGTACATGAAGCATTGTCATAATTGAAGACAGCATTGAGTTGTTGTAAGAAAACGATTGGTAAACCTGTCGAAACTGTCGAAGTTCCACAAGAAAAATCACCCCAATCAGAAGTAATGTCGCCGGCAGGTGAAATGTAATACAAGGTGTTATACAATGGATTTCCAAATGAACCATTTCCGTTACCATTATTGGTGTATGTTCCATTTAATCCAATTAATGTATCAATATAAGCATTGTTAAATCCTGTATTTGCAATTGGATTAGGTAAATTTTGTACTTGATGAATCACGTATCCTGGTGTCAAACAATCCGGTAAGCTTTGCGTTGACTCATTAATTCCATTCACGGTAATTCCCGGTGTGAAAGCATCACCAAAGCAAACGAACGCTGTGTCTTGTTGCGCATTTGTCAAACTATCATCGTTCGCCAATTCCACATAAATAATTCCAGCGTCACTATACACCTCTTGTATGTATTCAATGATATATTGTCCTTCATCTCCGGGTGAACCCCCATCTATTTGAATGGCATATAATTGACCTGGATTCAAACAACATGCTGATTGCTGAGTTCCTGTAAATCCAGCATTACCGGAGATGATGGGTTGAATTAACGGCGTTGCTTGCGTCCCATCCTGGGTATAAGTAGCAGGATTTAAACCTCCATAACAATCCGTTCCATTCAATAATTCAAATACATTGTATCTTAGAACGTCCATTCCAATGTACGCGCGAATACTCATTTCTACAGCACCAGAAGGTGGAGCCGTAAAGTAATGCCAGACAGTTTGATTAGCCACATTTGAAGGAGTTAGATCAGCGTTTGGTTCTCCAGCTAAATATTCCTGACATGCAAAAACATTTGATCCTGCCACAGCTTGGAAAGTTGGGTTGGTTCCTGCTAAAATTACGGGTACCTCATAAAGAGGATTTTGCAAAGTCAAACATAAGATGTCATTACCAGGTGAATTTAACGTTGGATCAGACACACTTGGGTCAAATAACCAAGATTTAATAGATTGTGTGCTTAATGGAGTTAAGTTGTCAGAAGGGTCAACCATACCATAGTATCGATAACCAGGTTCGAGACATCGTTGTATTATTAAAGCGCTTGGGTCACCTCCTAGAAAGCTATTTGTACCACCCTCATCCTCAGCAATTATTTCTAAATTAGCACAAGAGTAATCAGAAGGAATACCCGGAGAAAAACTCTTATCAAACCCGAATAGAGCATTGTTTTCACCATAGAGAGCATCTTGATAATCAGATTCGAAAGTGATTCTTCCGCTATTAGGAGCTATAAAGTTCAACCAAACCGATTCATTTACAACTGGATTATTAGCTGCAACATGATCGTAATCATAGGCATGATAGTTCTCAGGATTATTATCTGTATGCGGAGAACCCGTTTCTGCATAAGCATTACCGCCATCATAAGCGCAACCGAAATCTAAGGTTACAGAAGCTGCTCCGCTACTTGTGCTTATTACTGTTGTACCAATTGTTGCAGCAGGACTCAAACAAGGGATGTCTTCTGAATCTCCTCCTGAACCACTTCCGCCACTGTTTACTCGAACTTCAACTAATCCTGCTTGATTGTCGTCACCGGTTAACTGAACATAATAAGTTTCTCCTGCAATTAATTTTTGATAGCTTATTAAGGGGACTGGATTACAAGAATTAAGGGTTAATTCTGCTTCGGGATCTACACCTAATAAATCAACGCCATCTGAAAATTCAATGTGTGACAAATAATCGAATTTATTTTTAATAACTGCTCCGGTAAGCGGTTGCAAACCTGCAGTGCATGCACCGCCATCAGCGGCGTGATAGATTTGAAAATAAGTACCAATTTCTGTCCCTCCCAAATCGGTTGTGATCGTAACTTCTCCTGATGAAGGCGCTAAAAACTTGAACCATGCAGACGATTGATTAGTGTTAACATCGCCCGCGCGCGGTTCATTTGACTCTAGCGTATTACTTTGACAAAGTGCAATGTTATAGGACGTATTCAAATTTACAGCTTGTGCATCGCAAATATTGTCGGGAAGAATAATTACTGTTGGCGCGAAATCGATACGTTGAATACTTAAATTTATAATATAATTAACCGTTGAAGGACAACCAGCAGATCCACTTGCCGAAAAACTATAATTTGCTGTTCCTGTAGAAGCAGGAACAGCCATAATTACATTTTGTAATCCTGTCTCACCATCAGTATTACCTACAATATCATAGTTTCCAGCATCATCATTTTCATAGGCCTCCCATGCTAAATTTATCGAAGTTGGCACATCTGATGGACAAATATATTGCCGATCAAAAAACAAAGCATTTGCTGCAAAATTTATTGGACCGTTCCCACTTGTATTTGTATAATTAAAATTATAAATACCGAATAAAGCTGGACTATTATTAGAGTATCCCAACGTATTATCAGTCGCAGTATATTCCCAAACAAAATCACTTTGTCCGGTTACATCAAATAAAAGATTGTCACAATCAACTGAAGAAGAAGTTTGAACAGATGTAACTGTAATTTTTATTGTCGCTTGTGAAAACGATAAAAAGGTTGAGAGCAGAATGCTAAAAAAAGAAGTGATTCGACTTAAAGTGAAGAGTTTTAACATATTCAATCAAATAGTATAAAATAAAAATCCCGAATAGTCGGAACTTAAAATTAAATCAATTTCTAAATGAATGTTAAAAATGTTGATAACTCATCTTAAGATTGTTAATTATAAAAGCATAGAAACAGGGTTTTCCATGTAATATTTGAAGGTTTGTAAAAATGCCGCGCCAGAAGCTCCATCCACCACTCTGTGATCGCAAGAAAGTGTAACTTTCATAACATTTCCAGGAACAACTTGACCATTTTTAACAACGGGAACCTCTTTAATTCCCCCGACAGCCAAAATACAGCTATCAGGAGGGTTTACAATTGCAGTAAAGGCCTCAACACCAAACATTCCTAGGTTGGAAATTGTGAATGTATTACCTTCCCAATCTGATGGTTGAAGTTTTTTATCTTTTGCTCGCTGCGCATAATCTCTTACTTCAGAAGAAATTTGAGTTAATCCTTTGCTATCAGCAAAACGAATAACAGGAACAAGTAAACCTTCGTCAACTGCTACTGCTACCCCTATGTGAACATGCTGATTTCTTCGAATTACATCTCCAAGCCAAGCACTGTTTACTGTTGGGTGTTGTTTTAATGCGTGAGCTACCGATTTAATGACCATGTCATTAAATGAAACTTTTACTCCATCTATGGAATTTAAAGACTTTCTTGCTGCAATCGCATTGTCCATGTTAATATCCAAAGTCAGGTAAAAATGTGGTGCTGTAAATTTACTTTCTGACAAGCGACGCGCGATCGTTTTTCGCATTTGAGAAATTGGCTCATCTGTAAAAGATTCTTGTCCTACAGGTGCTGCGGTGAATGTTCTCTCTGCTGGAGTGTAAGGCGTGTAATGATCAACATCTCTTTTGGTAATTCTACCTCCATCACCAGTTCCAGAAACAAATCCAATATCAATTCCCTTCACTTCTGCTAATTTTTTAGCTAATGGAGAAGCAAAAATACGCCCATTCGAAGAAGAAGCTGCTGGGGTTACAACTTGGGAAGTAGATTTTTCTGTAACAGGCGATGCTGCAGGCGCTACAGGATTGGGCTGAGCTGAAGGTTTTTCAGCTTCCTTAACGGAAGCTACAGGCTCGGGACTTGACGAAAGGAGGGAAGTTACATCTTCGCCTGCTTGACCAATGATAGCAAGAACAGTATTTACTGGAGCGGATTTTCCAACCTCTACACCAATGTGCAATAATACGCCATCAAAGAATGATTCGAATTCCATGGTGGCTTTGTCTGTTTCAATTTCAGCCAGTACTTCACCTGATTTAACAGCGTCACCAACTTTTTTATTCCATGCAGCAACAACACCTTCTGTCATGGTGTCGCTCAACTTGGGCATGTATACGATTTCTGCCATATCTTTCTATGCTAAATATTCTTTAATGTAAGGGTAATCTTGTTGCGTGTAAACGTCTTCGTAAATCTCATGTGCTTCAGGATAAGGAGAATTTTCCGCGAATTCTACGGATTCATCTACTTCTTTTTTCACCCAAGCTTCAATTTCTTCCACTTCTTTTTTGGATAGCCATTTATTTTTAGTAATGACGTCCAAACAATGTTCAATTGGATCTTTCTCCATCCATTGATTAACTTCCTCTTTAGATCTATATTTTTGAGGATCAGACATGGAGTGACCTTTATATCGATATGTTCGAATGTCGAGAAGGGTAGGTCCATCACCTCGGCGTGCGCGGTTTGCTGCTTCCTCAATGGCATTGTGCACATCTTCCGGACTCATTCCATTCACAATCTTTGAAGGCATTTCATACGAAAGTCCAATTTTTGATAAATCCGTCACATTGGTTGTGCGTTCAACGGATGTTCCCATTGCGTAATTATTGTTTTCAATAATGAATATTACAGGAATTTTCCACAACATCGCCATGTTGAAAGTTTCGTGAAGAGCACCTTGACGGACAGCGCCATCACCCATGGAAACAAATGCCACGTTTTCCGTACCATTGTACATTTCAGCAAAGGCAACACCGGCACCCATTGGAATTTGCGCACCTACAATTCCGTGACCTCCCATGAAGTTTTTGGATTTGTCAAAAAAGTGCATGGATCCTCCTTTACCCTTGGAACAACCCGTTGATCTTCCGTAAAGTTCAGCCATTAAAACTCTTGGGTCAGTTCCCAATGCAATCGGATGTGCGTGATCCCTGTATGCCGTCATATGTTTATCTGTCGGTCGACAAGCGCTAGCAGTTCCAACGGCAATAGCCTCTTGTCCAATATATAAATGACAAAACCCTCCGAATTTCTGTTGAATGTACAATTGACCAGTCTTCTCTTCAAACTTTCGAATAAGTAGCATATCACGATACCACTTAACGTATGTCTCTTTACCAAATTTCGCTGTTTTATCTACAGTTTTAATCGGTTTTTTATCACTCGCTTTAGCTTCTTTTGTCGCCATTCTTCAATTTTAGATTACAAATATAAAAGGAAATTACTAAAATACTTAATGTCAAAATTACACTTTCTATTCGAACTTTATTTTTAAGATAGAATTTAAGGCATCAATATCAATTGGAACTGACACCATTCCCATTGAATATGGTCCGATTTCATAAGGGTTGTAGTCGAAGCTCAAGGTGTTATTTTTAGCGTCGAAATAAAAATTATTATTTGCTTCTATGGCATTTTCAAAAAGACCAAATTCATCCAAACGTTGTCCATTCGGAATTTTATAGGCCTTTCTCAAATATTTCTCTACTAGTTTGTTTAATTCTCTTGTACTCGTTACTAAATCTGATACGGTGAGTTGTTTTCCTGTAGTGCGATCTATAATAAATTTTGAAGTCCCATAGTTTCCATGCGCTCCCCCTGTGTAATCTGCGTAGGAGCACTCTAATTGAATGTAGGAAATGAGTGTTGTATCTATTTTGAATGTTTGTGTCATGTTCCAGGGCATTGTCGAGAATGGTTCGCCTTCTGTCTCATTCAGGAGATCTTTGTAATCTTTCTCGAATTTTTCCAAGGATTGCTGAAAATCCCTTTTACTGATTTCAGCTTTGGCATTTTTTCTATTTCCTTCAAAATTGGTGTAGAGGTTGGAATGGATTATCTCATTAACTGTTCTCTTGTATTCCGCGTCTAGTTTATCAGACTTGTAAAACATATAGTCGATCCAAGATTCCTCAGAACCGTCCACACCTTTAAGTATTATTTTTATTTTTCCAATTTCAATACCTTCAGGTTCTTTTTCCGATGCTGATATGGCAGCTTCAGTACTTGCCGATTTATTTTGATTATTTTCACCTGTACCTGAATTGTTATCAGTTCCACAAGAGTATAGAACAACCGAAATTAGAATAGAGCAAATAGCGTTAATTTTCATGGCTAACTTTTTTTGAACGATAAAGTAAATAAATTCCTGCGAGAACCAACGGGATACTCAACCATTGCCCTGTATTAAGTCCAGTAGAAACAGAAATAGAATCGTCGTTGGCAGTTTGACCTAGCTTAACGAATTCTACAAGAAAACGTGCGCCGAAAATAAAAATTAAGAAAAAACCAAAAACAACACCTGGTTGCTTCCATTTTTCCAGTTTCCAGTACATATACATCAGTGTAATAAATGACAATAAGTATAAAATGGCCTCATACAGTTGAGCAGGATGTCTAGGAGTTGGGTCGAAATTTCCAATTTCTTCGTTGTAATAAAACTGAAAACTAAACGCCCATGGAACATCGGTTGGGTCCCCTACAATTTCGTGATTTACTAAATTTCCTAATCGAATAAAGCATCCAGCGATGGCAATGGCAGGTGCAATCCGATCTAGTATCCATAAATATGGCTTGTTTACAACCTTGCGAGAATAATACC
>Ga0214923_10006612_pt1 | contig 12955 bp, 19 predicted proteins | sample LL1510_MetaG_FD_177993 | JGI IMG/M metagenome (GOLD analysis project Ga0214923, IMG submission 177993) | Freshwater microbial communities from Lake Lanier, Atlanta, Georgia, United States - LL-1510 | ecosystem: Environmental > Aquatic > Freshwater > Lake | place: USA: Georgia | collected...
TAGATCCTGCAAATACAACATTGTTTTGTGTGCCAATTTGTTGATTGTTTTCTTTACCTTTTATATCCTTCACTTGTTTATGAACATTAAGTAAATCTTTTGCAGTATCTGCCATTGTTTTAATTAATTGCCCTGTAACTTCATACGCCCTTGGATGTTCCGAATTACGAGCAAAATTTATCATATCATCAAGTGTTCCTTCACCCTTTAAAATAAGGCTTCGAAGAGTTTGTCTAGCTAAATCATAATCATCTTGTTGTTCAACTTCCTTGTTATCTATAATAGGAACAGGCAATTTTTCTTTTAAATTGGGTGGGTCTAAATTGAATAGTGAATTTAATTCCTCAATATTTTTCATTAAAAATCCTCAAAATTTTCTATATACTCAAAATTATCCCCAGGTTTGACGGTAGAAGGACTGACTGTTACAGTATAACCAGTCTGTTGACCAGTTAAATCTTCTTTTGAATATGTATTGGCAATTGCGGTACGAATAATACCCTGCCTTTCAGCGGGACCATAAAAGTTTAATTTTAAAGTAAAAGTTAACGTCCAAATAATCATTCTTCTTGACGTTAAATCTCCCTCATAATCATCCTGATGACTTACACTATCAAGCAAAATGGGTAGATCATTTTTAATATTTAATTCTGGTACTGCTTTCAATGTTAGATTAAAATCAGGATTAAAATACGGTAAAATTTGTTCTACAACTTGTAACGCATCATCTTGATTTCTGCTATATAAATACAATGCAATCCCCATATTATATGGAGCAGGTGCGAACTGTCTAGTTTGGGTTGTTGCAGTATTATTGTTTATTTTACTTACTTGCGTGGGGGCGATTTTTCTAGAAGGATCATAAGTTATACTTGTCATTTCAAATGACATTCTTGGTAATACTATTTCTGTTTTTACTTCCGTGTCTGGTTTTGGTAATTGTTTTATTCTAGCTAAAAACTTTTGATGCGGAGCATAAGAAAGTGGAACTTTTAGAGTTTGTATAACACTTTTAATTTCGTCTTTGCGATCAATATGTATATTATTAAAAGTGTTGCCAAAAGCAACTATACTTTTTCTAATAGTACTCCAATAAAATTTTTGATTTAACATTATCTATTATAAATTTCACCAAAAGGATTACGTTCTGTGAAATCTATTATATCTGTTATACCTGTATCAAAATATTCATTATCTGCAATTTTATCTATCTCAGTAATAGTATAATCCTCTAATATAACAACTGATCTTGTTTCGTATTCCAATAAAAACTTATAATTGTTATATCCAGAACCTTCAAGCAACAACTCAAAGTTTTGTATCTCCTGGCCAAGTTCTTCAGTAATATTATCAATTTCATCAACACCAGTATCGAATCTTTCTGAACTATACTGCATAAGTTCACAATATAATTTATAAACATATAATTGACCCACCTGAAAGAACGGATCTTTAGTTTCAACCTTTTTAACTTCAAAAAAAGATTTAGTTAATGGAAAATATATAATGTCTCCTTCAGCAGGCCTATTTGTCAAAACAGTATCACCCAATGATGCTATAGTATCGTCCCATCTTCTGCGCGAAACCAAAAAAGTAGCGGTATCTCGAATTTCCAAACCAAATTTCGTTAAAAGTTCGCCGTCTCCCCCGAAACCATCAACATTTTCCAAATACATTTCCAAAGGTTGAGCATAGGTATACGTATTGAGGACATCTTCGTTCAAAATTAAATCTTCATTTTCCTCTTTACGAGGTATATAGTAAACATCAAAACCATAAATCTTCAAGCATTCGATTATCAAATCTTCCATTAGTAGGCTCTCTGAGCGTCTGCCCATAGGTATGCCCGATTGGAAATAAAAATTGGTTGCCATTGAATTAGTTTACCGAAGTATATAGACTTTCTATTGACAAGGTGTTAGTATTCTCTATGAACCTAGATAATAAAATTTTTTATCCTGTTATAAATTGTGGTGGTAATTCATATTTGCTTTGCATTTCACTCTCAAGATTAGTAATTTCATCCAAAGCTTCTTGATAAATAACTACTCCATTTAATGTTACTCCCCCAGGCAATTGAACTCCAGCAAATTTCTTTAAGTTCTCACCCCATTGTCTTTTTAGCAAAGCAGTAGCATATCGTTTAAGAAACATATCGTTATATACATCTGTAAATGTATCGGGATCGAGTATTCGATAACATTCTACAATCATAAAATCCCCTACTTCTGCATCTGCTTCCCAATCCATATCTACATACAATCTATTCATATGTCTATTATAACGTATTGCTTTTAATCCCACAAGTAATTGATTTATAAGTTCAAGTTGAGTTTTCACTTGGCTATAGTAGATTAAATCAGTAGACATCAGACTATAAAGATCATTAATCAAGATTTGATATCTAATATCAAACATATTCATACCATTGGATCTGTTTCCAAAGGGAAACACTCTGGTTATACCAATTATAGAATCCGATATTTCAAAATACTTATTATCATAAACACCAAATGATATTGACGTAAAACTACTGGATACTCCAGATGTCTGTCCTGTAACAGTTTCACCTGAAGAAAAAGTCCCATTAACAGCCTTTACTTTTAAAGATGTTGTATTTACATTTGCGTGTACAATGGCGGTAGCACCTGAACTAACACCTTTTACAATTTCTCCAGGTAGCAGATGATTGGCTACCATAGTGGAAATAACCATTGTTGAGGGAGTGATTTCTGCCTTTAAATAAGTAAAATCTGTACCATCAAAATGATATTCGCTCCAAAATTGAAGCGCATCATCTATACGATCTTGAATTTGATCATCGTCAATATTAATTTCTATTACAGGATGACCCAATCTTCGTAGACAATAATCAATTAGTGTCTGGCGACTCGAAGGTACTGGCATTGGTTTTTTCCAATTCTTTTATTTTATCTTGGGCAAATTTTAGTTGTGTTTCTAAAACTAAATTGTTATTACTTAAAATATTCATTTTTTGCAAAGCTTTGTCTAATATGGCGGATAAAAACTTCTCATTTTCAGATTGTTGCATATTAATATGTTCCTCCATCCAGTACTCCAAATACTGGAACTCCGTTATCGTTCAATTGTAATACTTGGCCAGCTGTTCCTGTAGCGAATCCAAAAGATGTGGTTGTATTGGGGAACATTATACTATTAGCAGTTAAACTTGATCTTCCTATACCACCATCTGTTACTGCTATAGCGCTAGTTAAACTGTAGACATTGCCGCCAGTTAAATCAGATACTAATATACCTCTAGTATATCCTGCACCCGCAGTATTAACTACATCTGGTACTGAATCAGGATCAGCTTGTAAACCTTGGAATAACTTAAATTTGCCACTATCAGAAGCATCTCTAAATAAACCAGCAAATTTAGTTCCACTTGAAGTGTAAACCCCAAAGAATCCTAAGTCAAAAGTATCAGCAGGATTTGCATTACCTAGTTTTAATAGTGGGTCTTCTACAACTGCAACTGCTGTATTTAATGTAGTAGTAACCCCTTGAACTATTAGATTTCCACCCACAACCAAATTATCAGTAATAGTTACACTATTAGGTAGTCCAAATGTAACTACATTATCAGTAACTGCTGTTTCAATTTCATTGACAGTACCAATAAATCTTAAGGTATCCGATAATAAATTTACCCCATCAGAACCAGTGTCGCCTGAAATACTTAAAGTTGTAGCAACGTTTACATTGGCAGCAGATGTTAATCTTCCGTATTGATCAACGTTAAAAACGGGTATTGCTGTCGTACCACCATAAGTTTTAGCTGTTACTCCTGTATTAGATAGAGATACTGTTGGCGTTGCAGTCTCGCCACCCTGACCAACTATAACTATTCCTGGGCCTGCTAATACATTGGCTAAATAATCGCCTGTTGTATCAGCTCCCAGAGTAACAGTATTTGATTGTACAGTTACATTTAATGTTACATTAGAACTACCATCAAAATATACGTTTCCTGATGCATCACCAGAAAGTGTAATATATTTTCCTAATGTTAATGCATTTGCAGTTTGAGCTAACGTAACCGTACCAGCAAAATAATTATTAGAGTCGCGTCTAACAATTGTAAAAGGAGTTGCGGCTGCTGTAGCATTTTCAATTTGTTGCGTATAATATTTGCCGCCTATTCTGTGAATAACATTAGAACCTGATTCAACCGATTCAATGTATAATATGGCATTAGCGCCATTAGTGATAGCATCTTGACTGTACGCCAATTCGCCTGGTTGCAATAAAGATACGTTTGGAGCCGCGGATCCAGAGGATCGTTTAATTTGAATAATTGTTGACATTTAGAACCTTCTATGGGTTTTTAATAAGTTCCACCGTCAATTGCATTCACTGTCGCTATTTCAACTAATTGGCTAACCCATTTATTAGTTGTGGTGTCATAAACTAAAGTATAGCCATCTTGTAAGTCTGTGGTGTCGACATTTTTAAGAGAATTTAAAGTAATAGCATCGCCTGTATTCTTTTTGACAACAATAGCAGCTTGATTTTTTGTGCCTTGATTAACAACAACTGTTCTATTACTCATCTAGTTACCTCGGGCATAACTGTTATTATACCTTCTATTACTCGTATTACTGAGCCTGCATTTGCTACTTCTAAATCGTAGACATATCTACCAGCTTTAATGTTTGCTGTAGTATTAGCTGTTAATGATAAAGTAATCTCACCATTAGCCGCATCTGTAATATTAGCAGTAAGACTAGTGGCAGTTGTTGAATAGTAGGATTTTCTAAGTTGTGATCTTGATGTCCAACCTGTTAAATTTTTAGGATCACCATTTTCAGTATTATAATACACGGTAACAGAAAAATCCGCACCTTGATCCATTAATAGATTAGAAGTTACTGCCATTAGTTTTCTCCATATTCTATTATTTATATAATAAGAAATTATGAATTAGCAAACTCTGTAATGGCATTAGTTCCTTCTTTAAATTCACAATATTCTATTTGTAAAGAATTTTTATATTTGTAAACTATGAAAGGCCAAGTAAAATTTGTTTCTGCAGGCATATTTCTCCAATTGTTTAAAGGTGCTTCAACATATGGGATTTGAGAATCATCATAATACCACAGAACAGTAAAATCATTTGTTTTAGTTTTAATAATATCAGAAATCTGCTCAACAAAAATTTTATCCGTAGTACTATTGGCGTATAGAGTTACGTTGTAAATTTTTGAAAAATCCATTTAAAAATGTCTCCGTTATTTAAAAGCTGGTCCTGCTATCCATACAACTAAAGATTTTCTTGTACCTTTTGTAACAGGTGTTACTCTGTGTAAAGTATAAGAAGGGAATAAAGTGATAAGCCCTTTTTCTTTTCTGACCTGTTGAGGTTCAGATGAATTCATAATTTCCAAATCACCGCCTTCGTATTCGTCAAGTGAGGATAATTGTAAAACTAGCGATAATTTTCTAGGCAATCCATGCCCTTTCCCGGAATCTATGTGCCAAGTATAATGGCCATCAAAAGTTTGCTCATATATAGTGTATTGAAAATGTTCTACAAAACCATATAAATCAAAGTTATAAAAATTACTATTTAATTTTCTAACTATCCAACCCAATCTATCATATAACCATAAAGTATTACTATTGTTTTCTATCCAATAACATTTAGATTTTCTAATAGATTCAACAACTTTAGAATTGTCATCTGTACCTACAGTAGCATCTGTAGCAGTTAAATTTGTTTCCACATAAGTACATAAATTCTTTAATTCGTCGTCTGTAAATTCATTTTGTAAAGTTACAAAAGGAGCATAATAATTTTCATGTGGAAAATTGGGTAATAAGTTATATATTGACATTATGCTATCTCCACCCAACCGGTCATTATATATTTTGTTCCTTTAAGAGGAGGATTGCCTCTATGAGTATGAGTAAATGCTGTTGGAAAAATTACTAATGTTCCCTCCTTCGGCGGTATTCTTATTCTTTGATAAAGCAATTCAGTTTCCCCTCCCTCAAATATATCATTGAGATATAAAATATATGTTAAAATTCTTCTAGAAAAAAGTACAGAGTCATTTTCAAAATGCCAAACGTGATATCCTCCACCTGGCATAGTTTTTTGTACCTTATAAGTAAAAATACTATGTCTTGGATAATTGGTTACTGAATTAAAATCTTCTCTATATTTAGGGTAACAGTTGTCCCAAAAAGAATCATTAAATTCTCTAATATAACCACTTAGATGTTCTTCCGAAAATTTAATATCTACTTGATTAATAGGATTTAATGTAGTTGATTGATCTTTTTTATTTAAATTACCTTCGGGTCTTTCCCAAGTTTTATTGTTACTCAAACACCATTCAAAATAAGATATAATCCCTTGGCAAAAATTTTTAGATACTACGTTGTCATATATTCTAACAAAAGTTTCTTCACTCATAAATTACCCTACATTTTGTTTTGTAATAGTTCTATATTGTCAATCATATATTTTTGATTTTTCCACAAACCAATAGGAGCATAATATGCTATAGTGTGGTCTAAATGATAACTAAAAGGCACTGATTGTTGATTTTGAAATAAAGGCTCATTAGTATTTGAATCTAATATTGAAGTATAATCTTTTTCTATGATACTAAGATTAAGAAAAACTGGCATTAAATCAGTATCATCCGGCATATATTCAACAGAAAATGTTCCAGTCTCTATTGATATACTTTTAATTCTATATGTATAAGTGTACGACATTATTGTCTGCTCCAAGATATAACTAAAGACCCAGTACTAGGTGCTGTACTATAGCTATAGTTGTTTCTAAAAACTACCTTTTGATTTGTGAAACTTGTAGGCGAAGATGAAGAACCTGACCCACCAGGTGTTGCCCCAGACCCAGTATTGCCTGGGTTTCCATTAGCACCGGCTCCGCCTGGATTACCTTCACTTGCTCCGAACCCACTATTGCCTGGATTGCCACCGCCTCCACCATTGCCTGGATTACCAGCAGTTCCACCATTACCATTACTGCCAGGATTGCCATTAGCGCCTGCATTACCTGGATTTCCAGGAGTTCCACCATTTCCATCATTACCTCGGGTACCGTTAGTACCATCGGCTCCTGGATTTCCAGGAGATCCTGAATAACCTGGGTTACCTGAACCACCGGGATTTGCGCCGGTTCCCGGGTTACCATTAGCGCCTGCTCCACCTGGATTACCTGAACCGCCAGGAGTCGCGCCTGTTCCTGGATTTCCTGAAGCACCTGTAGTTCCTGATCCGCCTTGATTGCCTGGGGTACCAGTTCCACCAGTACTTATACCATAACTCCCACCTGCACCACCTGTTCCTGCCGCACCGCCTCCTGAAAAGCCTGCTGCTCCATTTAAACCTGAACCGCCGGGGGTTGCGCCTAGGCCTCCAGCACCACCGCCGCCTCCGCCGCCGCCTCCACCGCCTGCTCCTAACGAGAAGCTGCCATTATTGCCTGAATTGCCTGCGGATCCGCCACTACCCGCATTGCCTGCTGCTCCGTTATTACCATCGTTTCCTGGGTTGCCTGCATTACCTTGATTTCCTGCTAAACCATTGCTGCCTGGGTTACCTGAAGCCCCTATAGAGCCTGGATTACCAGCATTACCGGGATTACCTGGATTACCAGCTGACCCTCCATTACCACCTGCTCCATTATTACCAGCATTACCGGGATTACCTGGATTACCAGCTGACCCACCATTACCAGCTGATCCATTAAATCCTGAATTACCGGGATTACCTGGATTACCAGCTGACCCACCATTGCCTGCGGCCCCATTACTACCTGGATTACCTGCATTGCCTGGGTTACCCGCACTTCCGGCAGATCCTCCATTTCCTCCTAAAACGGTAAAGGATGAAAAAGTCGATGATGTCCCCGAATTGCCAACACTACCACTTGACCCTGCGTTACCCGGATTACCACCACTTGCGCCGGATCCAGCATTACCTGGATTACCACCACCGCCTCCATTACCTGGATTACCACCACTTGCTCCGAACCCATTGCTGCCTGGGTTTCCAGAGTAACCACCGTTGCCTGGATTGCCCCCAGTTCTGCCAGTTCCATCTGCTCCTAGATTACCATTAGCTGCAGCACCTGCAGGACCTCCGGGATTGCCTGGATTACCTGGGGAACCTGGATTGCCGCTTGTAGCACCTGTACCAGGATTACCTCCGTTTCCTTGAGTGCCTATATTGCCCACAGTTCTACCAGACCCCGCACTTCCAGCGTTACCTGGATTACCATTAGCGCCTGCTCCACCTGGACTACCTAGCCAATAATACCCAAATCCTGCGTTGCCTCCACTGCCCCCAGTACTAAAACCAGATCCTTCATTACCTCCAGCTCCTCTTGGAACACTACCATAAGCAGGAGTACCAGAAGGGTCTTGAAAATAATTAGTACCATTATTTCCTGATCCTCCAGGGCTTCCTGGATATGTTCCACCAGCTCCACCATTGCCCCCTCCACCGCCAGGTCCGCCATAACCTCCAGCACCACCTGCTCCATTATTACCATTATTACCTGGATTACCGGGATTACCGGGATTCCCCGCTAAACCACCTACGCCATTGTTTCCTGGGTTACCTGGGTTACCTGGATTACCAGCTGACCCACCATTACCGCCTGCTCCTCCGCTTCCTCTGTTACCCCCTCCACCTCCGTAACCTGCTTCACCTGGGTTGCCTGCAGCACCCGGGTTGCCTGCACTACCCCCATTTCCTGCTGAGCCAGCACCGCCAGCATTACCAGGATTGCCTGGATTACCAGCTGACCCACCATCACCTCCTGAACCATTAAATCCTGAATTTCCTGGATTACCCGGGTTGCCTGCAGACCCTCCAGACCCCCCATTACCATTATTTCCCGGGTTGCCTGGATTACCAGGCGAACCTACCAAAATTAAATTCACATTACGCACACCAAAAGGTAATGACAGATTACCTGAGGATGCCGCACCTACACTTATAGTGCCGGCATTTATTATTGTTCTTTTAAGTGCACCTAATGCTGGCATTTTAGTTAAAACGTGATAATATTTCTGTTTTACCTATTGAAATAATATATTCATTTTCTGGGAAAGTTCTATAAATCATTACTGGTTCTAATAAAGGAGCAGTTAATAATGTTCCTTTAGCTAGTAATTCTTTTACGAAATTACTATTTAATGCATTTACACATTCAGTTATAGCAGCATCTGTAGCATATCTAAAATCAGTGTATACTATACTATTTCTTTTTAAATAGTTTTGAATTTGATATACATCCAAATGATTTGTTTTTGCGCTAAAATAAAGTTGAATATCCTTTTTCATATTTTACCTTTTATGCTAAACCTGCTAAAACAAACGAACCGAAATACGAATTTCCGCCATCTATTGTCATATAAGATAGCATATCTATATTACCTGGTAAACTTAAAACTGGAACTACGCCATCTGTATACTTTGCTCTTTGAACAGTCAATGATCTTGCACCTGTACCCGTGGGTCTAACAATAATAGATATTGTTCTTGCTCTCATAGCAGGTGGAGGATTAGTAAATGTGACTGTGGTATTAGCTGCTAGATTCATATCAAATATAGCACCTAAAGACCAATCAATAGTTGTATTAGCAGTAGTAGCAGATACATTTACAACATTTTCTGTAAAGCTATTAAAGTCTACTCTGCCTGTAACTGTTAGATTACTAATACTTGTGTTTGCTATACCTGCAGCTAGTTGAGCATTTGAAACTGCTCCTGTTGCACCTGCAACAGATGATACCCCGCCGGTAATTGTAATAATACCAGTACTATTATCATATGAACCAGACCCGGCAACTGAAATAGCAGTTCGAGTTCTTGCATTAGTATAGTAAAGATTTGATCCTTCAGCTATATTAGACGTACTAAGTGATACTGCTCCAACTTGTCCATTGACTGATGTAACACCACCTGTAATAGTAATCAATCCAGTACTATTATCATATGAACCAGCACCAGTTACAGTTATTGCTGTTCGAGCTCTCGAATTAGTATAGTAAAGATTAGTTAATTCTACTACATTCGCAGTAGTTAAGGATGATGTAGATACACTAGAAACGTTACTAATAAAAACACCGGAGGCAAAAATATTACCAAATATGATATTACCGGTAACAGTTTTACCCCCAATATCTAATGGAGTTTCAAGTGCTCTGCCTACTAATTTTTTTACAGGCATTTGTTACTCTTATGCAGGAGGGTTACTAAAAACTAAATTAGTAATTGAGGACGTTAAATTAGTTCTAAAAGTATTAGTAGAATTTAAATCTAAAGTTAAATTACTGGCACTTATAGTAACAGATTGACTAATACTTTCTATACCTCTACCTGGTAATTTTCTTATTGCCATTTTTATTTAAATTGAGTAATTGAACTAAGCATGGAATATGTGGGTGCTGATGCAGTTTTAACTATTGTAATAGCAACAACATCTATGGAATTAGCACTACCAGCAGTCGGGGCGGATCCTCCAGACCATTTAGGTGTTACTGTAGTACTGTCTATACTAAAAACATTAGGCAAATACGCAGTTGCCCCTTGAGATAACATAACAACAGCAGTTGCTGTTTGCCCTACACTTAATACTGAATTAAGTGTTGATGTTGAATTTCCTCTAACATTAATTGTTACATTAGATGTAGTATTGGCTGTATAATATACTATTGATGAATTTAGAACATCAACATTTAGTGTTCCGGTTGCTGCAGATGCGATTACATTAGCATTTTCAAATACTGAAGTAAAGGATGAACTGGTTAAACTGGCACCTACTATATTTATGGTATTACCGGTAGCAGCTCTTATATTGTCTGTGGATAGTGTTGATGCCATTTATGCTATATAACTTTGTGTATTTAAAAATCTGTGATATGTATACCCATTACTATAATAAACATTGCCCCCAGTACCTCTTTGTGTCCCAGGATATCTAATTATAATTATTCCCGATCCACCTGTACCCCCAGTATTAGTTGGCCCACCTGTGCCGCCTCCAGCTCCTCCTCCAGTATTTGTAGAACCAGGTGATCCACCTGTTCCGTTATCGCCAGTAGCACCATTTCCGCCACCACCTGCACCTCCTGGTCCAGCGGGTCTAGTTCCAGCTGTACCTCCCCCTCCTCCACCAGCAAAAAAGCCACTTGCTCCAGTGCCGGTTACTGATGCCCAAACATTATAAGTACTTATACCGTTCCCTCCAGGACCACCAAAACCTGGAGCGGGTCCACCTGGGAATCCTGATTGTCCTGCTCCTCCGCCACCTGCACCTGAAGCATTTGGTGTAAAACCATTCCCTCCAGGATAGCCTTGTCCTGGAGTACCAGATCCGCCTGTCGATGGCGCATTATTTGAACCACCGCCTCCCGAACCTCCATCTCTACCATTACCCCCGGGTGATGGATAACCTCCGCCTCCGCCTCCACCTATTGCGGTTACTAGTGATGATATTGAACTATTAGATCCTGAATCCCCTGTACTTGTTCTACCAGTTCCACCTCCACCTATTGTCATCACATATGATACTGTGGGTACTAAAACAATAGTATTAGCAGTTGGACTGCCGGAATTTATATCTAGACTTCCTAGTAACCCGCCCGCGCCGCCAGCCCCACCTCGATCTGATCCGCCCCCACCTCCACCTGCCACAACTAAATATTCTACTGTATAAGGTGAAATATTATTTGAACTAACACTATACCAAGCATTGTTACTAAAGAATTCTAACCAATTATTACTAGTATTAATTCTGATTGTACCATTACTAGGATTAATAGGTCTTTGTGCAGTAGTACCTGCCGGCAAAGTCAAGGCAGCAGTACTGGACATGACAACATTACTGGATAATGTTATTGAGTCTGACGATATAGGAATAATTTGATTAGTGGCAATTATACTCATTTAATTTGTATTTAATTTGAACCAAGTGTTGCCTACGTTAAACTCTAACCAATTATTTGATGTATTATGTCTTATCATTCCATTACTAACGTTACTGGGTCTTTGCTCTAGTGATCCAGAAGGTATTTTTACTGATCCTGTAATTATTACATTCCCATTGAATAAAATATTACCAGAATCAAGACTATTTATTGTGTTTACATAGAGTGCCATTAATTAACTTATAAGCTTGCAATTCTGAAAATCCAAATATCTATCGCTCTACCTTTATAAGTACCCAGTGTTAAATCGGTGGTTGGCGACATAGTCCACCCAGGATTACCTGAAGGACTTCCAGCAATACCTGCTGTTCTTGTACCTGAAGCCCAACCCTGAAGCCTATAATTTAAAGTAGTAGAATCAACTTTGTAAATTATGTGAAAATCTTCAGTGTGGCTATCTTCTGATCCCATTCTAGCTGTAACACCTACTGCGTTGCTAGTACCATCTTTAGTCACAGCATATTGAGTCCAAATATCCCCGCCGCTTGCTTGGCGATAGATTAAATGTAATGCATATATTCCTGTTAAAGCATGAGTCCAAGTGCCCCCGCCTGAGTTTGTGGTCACAGTAATATTTTTAGATATACCAAATACCCTATATATAGGCATTGTTACACCGTCTGTAGCTGTACTAGCTATAGTAATTTGTAAAGAATCGTCAAAAAGTGTGCCAAAATTAGAATATGCGCTACCATTCAATAATGAGTTATCTGGTAATGTAATCTGCGATCCACTTATTGTAATCGACATTAATTACTCCGGTTTAGGATATTTTGCTTTAACTGCCAAACAAGCATCAACATACGCTTGCATTTGCTCTTGATCTCCTTTTACTACTGCATCGAGATAATCTGTAATGGGAGGATATTCTTTAGCACGTAATCTACTATATCTATCATTATCCCATTTATTTTTTAATCTTATTATCTCATCTTCGACTTCTTGCCTAGATG